>Ga0316205_10001131_pt1 | contig 36909 bp, 31 predicted proteins | sample 3monthpyrite_MG_FD_204941 | JGI IMG/M metagenome (GOLD analysis project Ga0316205, IMG submission 204941) | Microbial mat bacterial communities from mineral coupon in-situ incubated in ocean water Damariscotta River, Maine, United States -... | ecosystem: Environmental > Aquatic > Marine >...
GCGAATGGGACACCCCCATCGGCGAGGCCCGCGCCTGCGGCGGCGATGTGATGATGCGCCTTGCCGCACTGGATGAGGTCGGCGGTTACAACCCGCACCTGATCGCCGGAGAAGAGCCGGAACTGTGCGTGCGGCTGCGCCAGGCGGGCTGGAAAATCTGGCGGCTGGATGCGGAAATGACCTGGCATGACGCCAACATGACCCGGTTCGCACAATGGTGGACCCGCAGCCGCCGCGCCGGTCACGCCTTTGCCGAAGGCGCCGCCCTGCACGGGGCCCCGCCTGAGCGGCACAATGTGGCCCAGACCCGCCGGGCGCTGATCTGGACCGGCGGCAGCGTCGCGGCGGTTCTGGCAGGCGTTCTGATCACGCCCTGGGCGCTGCTGCTGCTGCTGGCCTGGCCCTTGCAGATCTGGCGGCTTGCCCGCCGGCTGCACGACCCGGTGCAGGCCGGGTTCATCATGCTCGGCAAATGGCCCGAAGCGCTTGGCATTCTCAGCTATCACTGGTCCCGGATCACCGGACAGCGCAAAACCCTGATCGAGTACAAATAGGGACTATCAGCCTATCAGCCTGACGATGTCATCCCAGTACAACCAGCATGCAAACCCGTTGATCACAAAACCCAGGCCGAGAAACAGAAGATCGCCGCGCCCGTCCCAGCCGCCGTAGCGGCGCACGTACCGGACCCGCATCGGGTGGGTCAGAAGAAACGCCACAGGCGGCGCGGCCAGAATGCCGAAAATGCCGAACCAGATCACCCCGGCAAACATCAGTGAGGTCTGGATCAGCGCGGTGCTCATGTTCAGGATAAACACGCGTTTTGAATCCCCCGAGGCCAGCAGCAAGGACACATAGCTTGTCATGACCACCTGCGGCACCACCGTCAGGCTCAGCAGCACCACGATCGGCCCGGCCAGATGATAGCGCGGGTCGTACAGAAACTCGACCAGCACGATGCCGCTATAGGCCAGCAGGGCGCTCAGCCCCAGACAGGCCGCGATCACCAGACGCCGCGCCTTGAACACCTTTGCCCGGTTCCCCGGATTCTCGGCAATCGGCTTGATCCGGTACAGCGGGAACACAACCTTGTTATTGCCGGCCTGGCTGAGATACAGCGGCACCGAACCCAGAAAATAGCCGATATTGTAGATCCCCAGCTCGGCCAGCGACACGTATCCACCCAGAATGGCCTTGTCGCCCTGGGTGATCATGAAGGTCACGGCGGTGCTGAGAAAGATGAACTTGCCATATTGGAACAGCTCCAGAAAAATCTCCCGGTCCCAGTGCAGCCGGTTGCTGATCCCGGGCAGGATCCGGTGCTCGATCAGCATGCTCAGTGTGGTTGTCACCAAGGCCCCGATGACCAGCGCCCAGACCGAGCGCAGCAGATAAGCCAGTGCAATGGTGATGATCATGCCGACAAGCTGGGTGCCCAGATTGATCGCAGTGATCCGCCCCAGCATCAGATGCCGGTTCGCCGAGGCCACCTTGGTTGTGGTCAGCCCGGCGATGATCAGGGTCAGGCCCGTCACCGGCAAGAGCTGTATCAGCATCGGCTCACCATAAAGCGCGGCCACCGGCCAGGCCAGCGCACAGGTGCCCAGCCAGAGCACAACGCCACGGCAGATCTGCACGGTCCAGGCCACGTTGAGAAAATCAGGCTCATCGCCGCGCGCGCTTTGCATGATCGAAGTCCGGATACCGGTATCGGAGAACATCTTCAACCCGCTGATGAACACAAAGACCAGTGCCATGAGACCAAACGCTTCGGGAAACAGCAGGCGCGTCATGATCAGGTTCGACGCCAGGCGCAAAACCTTGTTGCCGCCAAAGGCGATGATCGTCAGCACCGCCCCGCGCAGGGACCGCGCCTTCAAACCCTCACCTGAAAATGAAGAGAGGCCAATCAGCTTCACGTCAGAACTCCTGTATCTCACTCACACACGACACGGCCCATATCCGAAATCGCTGCCCGGGGCCGTTTTAAATCATACACTTATGCATTTGCATGTCTGTGCCCCGGTCACAAGAGCAGGACAGGCAAAGCCGCATTTTTGGCGGTCAGACGCCCGGTCTTGCGGTTTCACCCGCCTGATCCGCAAACAGCGCCGCCAGCCGGGCCACTTCATCGGCAATGTCGAACTCGGCGCAGACCCTGACGCGTCCCTTTGTTCCCATCCTTGCGCGCAGTTTCGCGTCAGTGGCCAGCACCCGGATCCGGTCGGCCAGCGTTTCCATGTCACCCGGCGGCACGATAAATCCGTTTTCTCCGTCTTCAACCAGTTCACCAACGCCCGCCACCTGGGTGGCGATCACCGGCTTTTTGCTGGCCATCGCCTCCATCAGCACCACCGGCACGCCTTCGGCGAAACTGGGCAGCACGCAGATATCCGCACCCTGCAGCGCCTGCGCCACCTCGGCCTGCGACAGGTAGCCGGTGAAGGTCACCCTGTCGCCCAACGGTGCGGCGGCGGCCTCCAGATTTTTGCGATCCGGGCCATCCCCGACCAACACCAGATGCAGGGTCGGCAGGTCTTCGGCCAACTGCGCCAGCGCATCCAGCAGCACCCGCAGCCCCTTGACCGGGGCCAGACGACCCACAAACACCAGCCGGATTTCACCGTCCCGGCGGGCGGGCAGGGGCGGACCTGCGGGCTGGTCGTAAAGCGCCGGATTGACCCCGCAATGCACGATCCTGATCTTGTGCCAGTGCGCCGGATCGCTGAAAAACATCAGCTGCGAGCGGGCATAATGGCTGATCACCGCGACAAATTTGGCCCGCGCGGTCTTTTCATCCAGCCGCCAGCGATAGGGTTCCAGCAGATCGGCGGGCCCGTGCAGGGTAAAGCTGTAGGGGATGCCGGTCAGTTCGGATGCCAGCATCGCCACCGTGGCGCTGCCAAAGACGAAATGATTGTGCAGATGGTCCACCTTCTCGCGCTTCAGATGGCGCGCCAGCACTGTGGCCTCAACGAAAAAGATCAGTTGGTAGACAAACGCCCGCAGCCCCGGCGCACCGGTGCGCAGCGCCAGCGCCAGTGCGCCGAAATACCGGCGGGGCGTGCGCAGGGCAGGGGATTGCGCCGCCAGCAGGGTCAGCGGATGGCGCGCCGCCTTCAGCACATGAAACGTGCTGGCGGCGGCGTCTTTCTCGGCCGGGCCGGGGTGCTGTTCGGGCGGGGTTTCCCTTATCGAACAGGTCCGCACATCGGCCCCCAGCGCGCGCAATCCTTCGACCTCGCGCAGGATAAAGGTCAGCGACACTTCGGGATATTGCCCGGTCAGATAGGCGATACGTGGCATTGGGGCACTCATGGGGCGCGCATACTCATCCATTGCGGAGCAATTTTGACAGCGCCGCGCCAATCGCACGTGGCACCGGCGCGGATTGGGCCCAGCGTGTATAATCCGGCGCGACAGCCGCCGTGCGGGCGGGCAGGGACAGCGAATCAAATCTGGTTTTCAGCCGCTGGCTGGCCCCGTCCGGTCCGGCGCCCTGTATCGCCAGCGTCAGTTCGGTCAGATGCAGGGTGAACTCGGCAGGCGGGAAATGCGCCCGGTCGGTTTCAATCGCATCGGCCAGCTCGGCCAGACCGATGCATTTGTCCTGCTGGCCCAGCTGGGCGCGGCGCAGCCGTTTCAGCCAGTCTTTCGCCGACCAGGGGGATCCGTTCATAGGATCGATGGATGTGGCCCCCGGTGGCGGGGTCTCGGCCAGCGGAACCCGGCGCCCACCGACGGAAAACAGGCTCTGTAAAAGGGAATTTGACCGCACCCACCGCGCATTGCGCGCCTTCAGCGACAGAGAGGTGAACGCCTCGAGATAGACCGGGCAGCGGTAATCGCGGTAGGTGTCGGCACTGATCATACCACGGTTGCCGATGATCCGCATCCGGTGGTCGGTGGGGGCGGCGATCGAACAGGTGATGCGCCCGACCACGCCGCACTCGAAATCCAGCACCGCGACGGAAAAATCCGGGGTGTCGCCGGGGTCAAGCACCTGATCGGTCTTGTCGGGCAGGGTGGCCTTGGAAAACGCGGTGACTGATCGCACCGGGCCAAAAATCGCACACATCCAGGTCAGGTGATAACCGACATGTTCCCAAGTGCAGCCCATTTCATATTCATGCAGGTAAGGCCACGGCGCGCCCGAGCGCGAACGCCATGTGTCCGGCTGCAACAGGTAGACCGGGTTGTCGTCAAACTCGGCATAGACCATGCGCACATCGCCCACGGCGCCATCATTGACCGCTTTCCACAGGGTCTGCACCGTGGCGCTCAGCGCATTTGACGGCGCGCAGGACAGCCGCAGGCCCTTGCCGGCGGCCAGTTTCGCCAGTGCGCGGGCCGCTTTCATGTCGGTCACCAGCGGTTTTTCGGAATAGACGTGCTTTGCGGCCTTCAGGGCGGCGGTGCTGATCGCATGATGGGATTCGATCGAGGTGAAATTGGCGATGATGTCGATGTCGTCATCGGCCAGCATGTCCTCGGTGCTGTCATAGACCCGCAGCCCGTAATAGGCTCCCACCGCGCGGGCCCGTGCCATATCACGGTCAGCCACGCCTGCGATCTCAAGGCGCGGATGTCTGGGCAGGGTGGTCATGTAATGATCGAACACATAGCCGCAGCCGACAACACCGATCTTCATGGCTGCTCTCCTGCCCATCCGGTCCGGGCGGCGTCGATGATCTGCATGATCTCGATGCTTTGCGACAGCGGCATCCTTGGATCTTCGGTGTGGCCCTGCCGCACCGCCTGCATCACCACCTGTGCCTCGTAATGATAGCCATTGCCGGAAAACGGCGCCCGGATCCGGGTCTGGCCGCGCCCCAGCGCGCCGCGCAGATGCCCCAGCGCGCCCGACAGGCGCAGCCCGGCGCCGCTTTCGCGGAGCGCTTCGAACCGGCGCGGTCCTCCCGGCGTGGCGGGGCTCGGGCGGGTGTGTTTCAGCACCGCACCGGTGGGCCGCCAGACCGGGCCGGTGATGTGCAGGGTTCCGGCGGTGCCGTAAATGGCCATGCCGTCCGGCCCATTGGCCCGCAGGCTGGCCCGCAGGGTCGAGATTGCTCCTGATGTATGGCGCAGCATCAGCGCGCTGTCCTCATCCACGCCGGTCTCGCCGACATGGCCCATCGCCTGGCTGTCCGCCACCGGCCCGAGCAGGAACCGCGCCAGCGACACCGGGTAGATGCCCCGGTGCATCAGCGCGCCGCCGCCGCGCGCGGGATCAAACAGGCTGGCCTGCGGGTCGGTTTGGTTGGCCGCCATGAACCGGGCCTCGAACCCGCGCACCTCGCCAATCTCTCCGGCGTCGATCCGGGCCTTTATAGTGTCTGATAAGGGCTGAAACCGGGTCCACATCGCTTCCATGCAGAACACATTGGCGCTCTGGGCGGCCGCCGTGATCCGCGCGGCGGCACCTGCATCCAGCGCAAAAGGTTTTTCGATCAGAACCGCGCGCCCGGCCGCAATCGCCATCAGCGCGTGCGCCTCGTGCTGGGCCGGCGGGGTGGCGATATAGACCGCATCCACATCAGCCCCGGCAGCGGCGGCATAATCGGGGGCCACATCCGCCACCCCCAGATCGGCGGCAAAACCGGCCGCATTTTCGGCCCTGCGCGAGGCCACGACCTGCAAAACGGCCCGGTCTCCCAGCTGCCGCAGATCCAGCGCGAATTTGCGCGCAACCGCACCGGTTCCCAAGATCGCCCAGCGAAAGGGTCTCTCCCCGGGATCGGACATCAGGCGCACTCCATACCAACAAGACAGGTCTCTCTCGCCTGTTTAAACGATACCCGCCATTCTGCAACTGGACCCTGCGCGAAGGGGGGCATAAACGAAAATGGCCTTGGCGGATTTCGCTGTTATACAGGCCCCGCCGGAGACGCCCGCGCACAAGATTGATCAAAGAGTGAGTCATGAGTTTCAAACCGTCCGAGCTGACCAACCTTATCGGCACGCATCTGCTGCCCTTTACCAATCCCCGGGTGGTCTGCCCGCCGGGGGTGATCTCGGGGCAGGGGCGCCCCAACATCATCGTGGCCACCCCGATGCGCAGCGGCACCCATATCCTGATCGACATGATCCTGAACAATATTCCCGCCTACCGGAACCGGCCGCTTTATGTTGATCTTGACCAGTGCCGCAAGCAGGGCACGGCGCAGAACGATCTGATCGGCCGGATCGCCCCCGACGCCGGCTATATCCTGAAAACCCATATGCCGATCGGCACCGATCCCAACAGCCCGGTTGATCCGCGCATTCCTGATCTGTTCGCGGCCGGGGTCGTGCTTACCGTCCGGCGCGACCGGGCCGAAGTGTGCACCTCGCTGGCCCGCTGGCACAATCTGGCCGAGGCGGCACCGCTGACCCGGTACGAGGCGCAATATGATGCGTTCTGGGCGTTCTGGGCCGCGCGCGACCAGATCGGGATCAATTTTGCCGATCTGTTTCAACCCGACCGGATGATCCCGGTGCTCGACAGCCTGTGCGCCCGGACCGGGGCGACCCGCGCCACCCGCTTTGCCGGCCCGTCCCCGGAGGCGGACAAGACCCGGATTTACACCAACAAGGCACTGACCCGGCTGGTCGGGCGCCATGCCCCCAAAATCGACACGAGCATTCATACTTTGAAAGGCTGAGAGGCCTGTTTTCTATAGAGTTTTCAAGGGCCCCATGCTATAGCCCCCCGATAAACCGGCCCACGGGTCATCAGAACTGGACGTCATTTGTTGCAGAATTCGAGTACCCCGGACCCGAACCGGTTTGCCCCCATTTTCGTCGTCGGATGCGGCCGCAGCGGCACCACTTTGCTGCGGTTGATGCTTGAGGCCCATTCCCAGGTTGCCATCCCCGGTGAATCGCATTTCGTCTACTGGATTGCCCGCATGCGGGCCCGGGGAAAATGGCCGTCCGAACTGTCCCGGCCCGGCGCCCGCGAGGCCCTGATCACCTATCTTGAAGGTCTGCATTTCCATCATGAATGGCGCGTACCCTTCGACGTGATTGCCGCCGCGGTCCGCGACCCGGCGGTGACCACCCATGGCGAAGCGTTCCAGGCGGTTTTTGACTGTTACCGCGCCGCCCATGGCAAGAAATGCTGGGGCGACAAGACCCCGATGCATGTGCAGTACATGCTGATGCTCGACAAGCTGATCCCGGGCTGTCGGTTTGTGCATATCATCCGCGATGCCCGCCCGGTGGCGCAATCGCTGATGACCAGATTGTGGGGGCCGCGCCATATCTCGCATGCGGGCCACTACTGGAACTGGCTGGTGCTGTCGGGCCTGCTGGGCGGCGCCGTTCTGGGCCCGGAGCGCTATTACCAGCTGACCTTTGAATCTCTGGTGACCGAAAAGGAGACCCGGCTGCCCGATCTGGCCAACTGGCTGGGGATCGGATTCGAACCCGGGATGCTGAATTACTACCAGACGGAATCCGCAAAGAACTACGCCAAGACCGGGAGCGTGGCGCAGCGTCTGGCCACCCCGATCGATGCAGGGCGGCTGACCTTCTGGAAAGACACCCTGTCCGCGAAGGACCAGCGTTCGATTGCCCGCCAATCCGGGGCACTGCTGTCACATCTGGGCTATGAGGTCGGGGCCCTGACGGCCTCTGCGCAGCGGCAGAAACAACAGATAGAGCGGATATTGTCACCGGACTTCATCGCCGATCTGCGCCAGGAGGTGGCCCGCGACGGCCGCACCCCCCCGTCAGCACTGGCGGCTCAGGCCAGCCGCACCCGCCAATATGGCGATTTCATGCTGGGTCGGCTGGAACCCTGGGCCCGGCACTCGGTGCGCTGGCAATGTGATGTGGCCGCGATGCTGGGCTGACTCAGCCCCCGGCTTTCCAGTCCGACAGGTCCAGCCCGGTCAGCCGTTCGGTGGTTTCTATACTGTCCGCAAAAAACTGCTCCTGCGCCCGGGCCTTCAGCTCTGCCGGAATGGCGTCGCGGCTCACCGGTTTGCTCAGCAGGTTGGTGGCCCGCCGCAAAACCCGGTGCGGCATCACCGATTTCAGCGCCGCGCGCAAACGCGGGCTGGCATAGGCGATCCGGTTCAGGGCGCTGAACCGGGCCTCTTTGGTCATCGCCTTGTCCGTGGCGCCCCGGACAAGATCGCGATCCGCAACCGGTCTGACCGCGATCTTCAGCCAGGCACATAAATCGGCATAACCCGCATTGATGTCAGCGAAATAATCGTCGAACTTCACGAAGTGAAACGACGCCCGGTCGAAATGCTCAAGATATTGCGCAATCTGCAGATCGTACCGGCTGGTCGCGACATATTGCGACTCCGCGCTCAGCGCCTCTTCGATCGGCCGGTATTCTCCGTAGCGCTCGCGTTTCCAGAAATACTCGCTGACCGCCCGGTCCAGCGGGTGTCTCAGGATATAGATGAATCTGGGGTCGTGCGGCCCGCAGATTTCAAGGATGTTGCGCGCCACATGCGGCACCAGCGGGAACCGGGCATAATCCACCGATGCATCCAGATAATAGGCCTCGTCCGTTTCGGGGGCCGGCTGGGACTGCAGGGCCACCCTGCAGTCCCCGACCTGCGCGCCACGAAAAAAATGCGGCTCCTTGATCGAATAGAACCGGATGTCGGGATGCGCCATCAGGTGCCGCGCCAGCGTGGAAGAGCCACCTTTCTGGGCACCGATCAGGAACAGATTGGGAGGCCGCCCTGCCGGTCTCACACGCTCACCCATCCGTTATCCTTCTTGCCCGGCTCGATTTTTGGCAAATCTGGAGATGCCGACCGGGTAAGTCAACACGGGTCGGTTTGTTGTTTATTTTACATAATATTACTTACGCGTGAAATTTGGGCGGCGGGGTGCGCGCTACTTTCAACGGCGACCCCTATTAGAAAGCAATGGGTTATCTAATAGGGAGATTGAGGTGTCGCCAGGAACAATGACATACTTACCAGTGGTAAGTTCAAATTCGTATGACAGCACCGTCTGCCGGTTGGAGTTGTTCAAATGGCTAAATTAGTGATAATCTTTCAACTGCGGGCGCAATAGTTTGACCTTTACCCATCTGAAGCAATCAGGAGCCTTCACAGAATGCCGCGTTCCGTTCCTTTGTGGGTGTTTCTTCTGTTTGCCCTTTTTTCGGTTTGTTTTCTGGTCATTTTTTCCTGGGCCGTCAGGTCCACTGTTCAGGGCAGCAATGTTTCGGGTTCATTTGGCAGGGCAGCAGTTGCCATTGCCGCTTTCCCAAACACGGCAAAAACGTCAATTATCGAACTGATTGATTTGGTGGGCGGGACACCTGAGGCGAATACACTTGTCGTACCGCGTGACAATGGCATCGATCTTTCAGATTTCGGGCCGATTGGGACCACCGAACCGGGCCGGCTTCCGGGCGTCCTGATAAAAGCCGATCAAAACAGGATGACACAAGGCTGGCGATTTGTTCTGGGAGCCTTCGACCTTGATGGTGAAATTGAAAATGCCGGACTTCTGCTTTCACCAGACCTCGAAGTCGTCAAGACATGGATCCTCGACGAAATAGCAATTGAAGGACTCAAACCGCGCGCGAAATATAGAAAGTTCGTACACGGGGTTGAGCTACTTCCTGATGGATCGCTCATTTTTTCCTTTGACGGTGGCGTCTCTCTACAACGTTTCGATTCCTGCGGCGCGCGGCAATGGGCAACAGCAGGTAAATTTCATCACGCTGTATCCCTTGGTGACAATAAACAAACCTTATGGACGTTAAAGGATCGAGATATACTACAGGTAGCAGTTGAGGACGGGGCCATCCTGAAGGAAATTCGCATGGGGGCCGTCATTGCCCAAAACCCCATGATCGACATTCTGGAGATCCGCCGCTTGCACCCCAATGATGAAACAGGAAACACGCGCAATACCAGAGATCCGTGGATGAAAAGCCCTTTTCACTTCAATGATGTAGACCCATTACCTGCGGAGATCGCCGACAGGTTTCCGGATTTTGAGGCTGGCGATCTTTTGATCAGCGCGAGATCCCTGAACCTGGTTTTTGTCATGGATCCTGAAACGCTGAAGATTAAATGGTGGCGGTCCGGGGTCACCAAGCGCCAGCACGACCCGGATTGGCGTGGCAGTGGTGACATCAGCGTTCTGAACAATCGCATGAGCCGGGATTTCAGTGAGATTGTCCTGATTGATCCCGGTAACTTTCGGGCATCCCAGGCTTTCAGCGGGCAAATGAACAATTTCTATACCCGGATAAGGGGCAAGCATCAGTGGCTTGACGACGGGACGCTGATTATCTCAAGCCCGCAACAAGGCAGAATCTTCGAAGTGGGTGTCGACGGCGAAGTTGTGTTCGAACTTGCAAATACGAACCCAGACGATGCGACCAAGAATCTTGTAGTTTCTGAAATGAAGTGGCTGCCCCCTGACTTTTTTGATTTGGAGAAATGGACATGCCCGATAAACGACTGACATTCTGTATTTCCGTACTGCTTAGCCTGACGGCCTTGCCGGCTCATGCTTATATCGGACCTGGCGCCGGCGCAGGAACCATTGCGGTTGTGCTCGGGGTGTTGGCATCGGTTGTGATGGCCTTCTTTGCAATTCTTTGGTACCCGATCAAACGCGTTATCAGGAAGCGCAAGGCGGCCAGGGTTTCAGAGTCGTCTCTGGAGTCTGACGAAACGTGAACTGGCTCCTGACAGTCGTGCTTTGCGTGATGTTGGTTGAAATCGCATTACGCTTACCATTTTCTAAATCTTTATCCATGCTGACAAGATCCAACATGCGGGCCCTGCAGGTTTTGCGCGCGAAACATGTGTCAGACCATTGGAAAGAAAAGGCGATGGGCGCCTATGCCAAGAAAACGTTCGCCTGCTCTTCACAAATAGGTCTGTATCTGGGGATTGTTCTTGCGATCGCTGCCGCCGTCGTCTTCGGCTTTGATTTGATGTTCGCCGGCTTCGCTGCATTCATCCTGAGTTGGACCGGAATCGTTCTCAGCCTCGTGGCAGCCTCGCTTTACTTTTTAGGCCGCAGAATTGTGTGTCCGTGACTGAATACAACTTCCTCGACCGTGTCCTGCATCGCGCAGCCCTCCAATTCCGCCCAATCGCGGAGTTGAGCTTCGATCTGGATCAGGCTGCCACGTCCAATCCCCAAGCCATCATATCAGAACGCCATGTTTTTGTTTCCGGGCTGGCCCGTGCCGGGACAACCATATTGATGCGGCGGATTTATCAGTCCGGGTCATTTTGTTCGCTGACTTATCGAAACATGCCTTTTGTGCTTGCCCCCAACATGTGGAGCAAACTCACCAAGGCATCAGGGGCCAAGCGCCCAGCCGAGACCAAGGAACGTGCCCATGGCGACCGTATACGAGTAAATGCCGATAGCCCGGAAAGTTTGGACGAAGTCTTTTGGCGTATCTTTGATGGGGAAAACTACATTCATTCAAACCATTTGGCACCACATAACCCAGATCAGGATCTGGCAGCCAAATATGTGGCTTATGTCAATGCGATCCTAACCTCCGACCGAGAGTCAAGGAACCGGTATCTCTCAAAGAACAACAATAACCTTCTGCGGTTAAAAACGATAAGAAAAAGTCTACCGCAGGCCATTATTCTTGTGCCGTTCAGGGGCCCGTTGGCACATGCCAATTCCCTGCTCCGCCAGCACAGGAATTTCACCGAGCAACAAAAATCAGACGGATTTGTCCGAAACTACATGAGGTGGTTGGCTCATCACGAATTCGGACTCGATCACAAGCCGTTTCGGTTTGACATGGAAGGCGCGCAAAGACTGTCAGCATATACGCCGCATGACTTGAACTACTGGCTGGAGCTCTGGCTCCAGACCTACAACTGGCTGGAGCGGACAGCCCCTGCAGATGCAGTTTACGTATGCTATGAAGATCTTTGCCGGAAGCCAGATATCTGGGCGCAGATTGCCGATTTTCTGGAAATCGACCTTGATGAGCAAAACGATTCCACCTTCATCATGGGGACAGCTGGGGCCGAAGTATCGGCCAGTACTGATCTGATAAATGATTGCATGTCTCTCTATAATCGTCTGAGAGAGAGGACATCTTCGTTCTGCCGGTGAATTCTCTCGAACAGGTCGGAGGAAACGGTGTTGTGGCCCCCTGTAGACATGCCTTTATTCGCAAGACATCAAACAGACGCCCCGGATCAGGCTCTTGGCTTGCAACCCGGTTTCGCCCATAAGGGGCGCGCGATCCGGGCGGTGTTACAGCGCTGGTCTGATCGGCCGATCCTCGAAATTGTCCCCTGCCCGTTGCGTGCCCAGAATAGTCCATGATCGTTTCCCACAAACACAAGTTCATCTTCATCAAGAACCGCAAGGTCGCCGGCACCTCGGTTGAAAAGGCGCTGGCCGCGCTCTGCGGGCCCGACGACATCCTGTCCTCCGGTGTGCCCGAGCGCAATCGCGTCGGCCGCAACAAGCTGCTGTCGGAACATGCCAGAAACTATGAAGGCACATTCAACGTGCTGGATGAACTGGTGCTGGATTGCCGGCCCAAAACCATTGCCCGGGTGTTGCGCGACCGGCTGAAACGCCACCGCTACTACAATCACATGCGCGCGGCCTCGATCAAGGCGCGGCTGGGCTCCGAAATCTGGGACAGCTATTACAGCTTCTGCTTCGAGCGGAACCCCTGGGACAAGATGATCTCGTTCTACTACTGGTACAACCGTGCCGCCGAAAACCCGAAAGACATCGACTCCTTTATTTGCGGCAGGATGCAGGGCACGACGGCAGATCAGAAATATCCCACCGACTGGGAGCGCTATACCCTGCGCGACCGGCTGATCGTCAATGACGTGTTCGATTATGGAGATCTGTCGGCCAATCTGGTGACCGCTCTGACCCGCGCCGGTGTGGCCCGCGACATCGCCGGAACGCTGGAACTGCCCCGGTTCAAATCCGGCACCCGGCCCAAAACCCCGGTGAAGATCTCCAAAGCCTCGGATGCCGTCATCCGCCGGGTGTTTGCGCATGAGATCGAGGCCTTTGGATACACCTGCCCCGACGGGCTGGTGGATTAAGCCCGGCCCCCGCAGACCGCCCCGGGCACCCCTTTGATCGGCAGGTCCATGCCATTTGCCGGAGCGCACCGGCAAGAATCAACATAAACCCGCGCGCCCTGCCCCGGCGGTGCTCCGGAGGTCGATTCCCGATGGCGGCAACCCGCTGAATTCAGCCCCGCGGACCGGCTCAGCAGAATTTCGCCGACCCCGGGAGCGATCTCTGCCTCAAATCCGCCCATCTGCCCCGTCCCTCTGACCCGATCCGCCCCCAAACCCCTGCACAGAACGGCTGTCAGCAAACCGCGCCCTTTCGCGGGTGCTTGTCTCCGGCCGGGAAACAACCGGCGCGCTCCCGCCCGTTCCCTCTGATCGGCAAAAACCCGCCGCCACCGGCAAAGACGATTTTGGCGGTCTCGGAAAATTCTTGCTGATCGCTGAGTGTCTTTTTGCCCGTCCGGGCCAACCCACGTTGGCTCTGCGGTCCTTGTTCCATAATTTTGATCCTCGAAAATCAGGCAATCTTTCGAGCAGTTTACAAGGTTCAGGTCACATTTTGGGCACAAAAAAACCAGCCCGGCGACACGCGGTTAACCAGAAAGAAACACAAAGCTCGGAAATAGATTGTTCGGAATTTCGTGACAAAAATAACGAGCTGAGATCTGTAATATGACTTCAAATTTTGCTGCCGCGACGCTTTACTCGCACCATGCTGCCACCCTCGGAACACCGCTTTCGGATTACGTCGCGGGAACGCCCGTTGCGCTCATTCGGGAGGCGTTTTAGGATGTGGGCGCTTTTTCTTAGCTTATTCGCTGGAGTGGGTTCTGTGGCCACCATGGGGGGGGGGAAGACCGATGGTGGCATCAGCCAGCCTGCGTCCGATCCTGTGAACAATTCTGATCCTGATCTTGCTGCCCAGCAGCAGGCAAATGTGGCTGAGCCCAAGCTCGCCTCATCCAACGGACATCAGCAGCCCGACGTGGTCATCATTCCCGATCCGGTTGAGGCGCCGCAGGACCCGACATCCCCCGCGCCATCCGCTGGCGGACATCAGGACCCGACACCGCCCGAGGAGCCGCAGGACCCGACACCACCACAGGAACCGCAGGACCCGACACCACCGGAAGAACCACAGGATCCGACGCCGCCCACTGGCGGACATCAGGACCCGACACCGCCACAAGAGCCGCAGGACCCGACACCACCGGAAGAACCACAGGATCCGACGCCGCCCGCTGGCGGACATCAGGACCCGACACCGCCCGAGGAACCGCAGGACCCGACGCCGCCGCAGGAACCGCAGGACCCGACCGACCCCGATCCGACACCGCCCACAGATCCGGATCCGACCGATCCGTCGACAAATGTGCCGCTGGATGCAGATTTCACCGCCTCGGCGCTGTCAGGCCGGGTCACCACGCTTGAACTTCCGGGCGACGATATTGCCGACATCAAGATTCTCAGCGGCCCGCAATACGGCAATGTCACGGTCAATCCGGACAACACGCTGGCTGTGGTCCTGACCGGGACAACCGACACTGGTAACCTGAATTTTACTGTGGAAACAACAACTTCCGATGGCTCCACCTCGACTCAAACCGTTGGCCTCGATGTCTCGGCAGGCCCGCAATCGGGCGGCTGGGGTCTTGGAAATTTCTACATGCTGGAAACCGACGAGAATGACGATGTGGTTGTCGAATACGGCGAAAACCACCGGGAAGTTTACGTCTCGGGCGACAGCAACGCCCTGACACTGGCCGATATCGCCGCCATCGAAGGGATCAGCGTCAAACAGGTCAACGGCAGCTTCTTTGCCAACAACCCCGAATATGGCAGCAACGAGGGCATGGCCCTGGCAGAAGATGCCGGCATGAAGCTGTGGGGGTCGATCACCGGTCGGGGCACCGAACCGTCCTCCAACTGGCTGCTGCTTGAAAGCGGCTATGAATATGACAACCTGGGCACGTTCATCAAGGACGGCACCAAAGGCGAATCCGAGATCAACCCGATCTATGTCGGCGCCTATGGCGACGGTGAACCGCCGGTGGTGACCGAACAGCTGAAAATGATCAAGCTGGCTGGCGAGAACGTTGTCATTCAGGGCATTTCCTTTACCGACGGGATCACCGCACTGGGCGGCTCGAACTATCTTCTGGATGATCTGTCCTTCACCGAGGCCGAAACCAACATCCAGAATGTCGAAGGCTTCACGCTGCGCAATTCGGACATCATCGATGTGGCCAACCAGAACCCCAGCAACGGAACCGTCTGGAAGGCGTTCAATGACCGCGAAAGTGGTCTCTATATGGCCAAATCCTCGGGTATTCTGATCGAAAACAGCTTTTTCGACCGCAACGGCTGGGCCGAAGATTATAACCCCGACGGATCGCCGGATGGCGGCCAGCCTCCCACCCAGTTCAGCCACAACATCTACCTGCAGGGCAACAATCTGGACGTGACCTTCCGCGACAACATCGTCATGCGCGGCGCCTCGACCGGATTGCAGTTCCGTCCCGGTGGATATGTCGAAGACAACGTCTTTCTTGACAATAACGGCGGTGTTCTGATCGGCGGCGGTGGCCGCCAGGATGTCGGAAACTACTCACTGGTCAACGGCAACATCGTCACCTCGGGCGCGCACAAGGAAGCCGACGAGGGTCAGGGTGCCCTGACCCAGGGGATGAGCAACAACGGCGAAATGGCCACCCTGATCGACAACATCATCGCCAACCTGGCCGACCCCAACAATCCTGACGAGCTGATCGACAAGGAAAAGGGCCAGTTTGCGCTGCAAAGCCGCGGTGAGCTCTATTACAACGACACCATCATCTATAACTGGGTCGGCGCCAACAACGCAGGCCAGGAAGACGAGATCAACGCCAATGTCGGCGGGCTGAACACAGCCACGCTGGATCAGACCACGATCCAGCTCTACACCGCCCAGCTTCTGGGTCAGGAGACCGCCACGATCTCTGATCTGGCCGATTACCTGCGCGCACAGGCCGACGGCCAGCTCGACAATGTGGTCGATGCCGATCTGATCATCGAATATTTCCAGACCGGATACGGGATTTCGACCGATCTGCGCGCCGAGGCCGAGACCCTGCGCTTTGTGCCCAACGATCTGGGCGACGGGGTGCGCTGGGACAACCGCCTGAACTGGACCACCGACGACCTGCCCGGCACCCAGGACGGCGACAGCGTCGATCTGGCCGGCAACTGGGTCCTGTATGGCGGCACCACCCGGATCGAGGATCTCGATTTCGGCGATGGCGGCCAGCTTGATGTCAATTACGGCTACCTGGAGGTGAACGATTACATCACCGTGGGCGATGCCGGCGCGGATCTGAACATCGACAATGCAGGTCAGTTCTGGACCAATGGCTATACTGACAGCGATCTGCTGACGATCAATGCCGAAGGCGGCCGTTTTGCCAACACCGGCCTGTTCACCGGCACCACCGATCTCAACATCTCGGACAATGCACAGGCCATCCTGGCTGCGGACGGCGCCGATTTCGTATTAAACCAGGACAGCAGCATCACCATCACCGGTGACGATGTGAAAGTTGGCTTTGACGGCGATCAGGGCGGCACCGGCGTGTTGCTGATGGCCGACAATTCCACTCTGGGCTTTGTCGGCGAAGATGGCGAACTGGGCGAAATCCGCGAATTCTACAGCGGTGCGTTCAGCGCCGACGGATCCGGCATCCAGTCCGGCGTCAATCTGGGCAATGCCAACCTGTTCCTGGATCTGTCCGGCGTTGCCGGCGGCGATGCGGTGGATGAAACCCTGATCCGGGTCGACGAGGTGATCGGCAATTTCGAGGACATCGAAATCGTCGGCCTTGGCACCAACCAGGATGCTTTTGTCACCGTCGATTACGAGGCTGACACTGTTACGCTGTCACTGGGCGCGGCTGGTCAGGGCAGCGGCCGGGTCACGCTGGGCACCGCCGGAGATGAGACCGACGCACAGGACAATGCCGATCTCTGGGCGGCGCTGACCAATGGCCATGGCATCTATCCTGACGATCCGCTGGCGGACATCCCCGAAGAGGAAGACGACAGCATCGACGCCTGATCCCCCTGCCCTTTCGCATGCGAAAGAATTATCGGTAACACACTGTAATATATAAATTTCAAACTTGTCCCAAAACAGAAACCGGCCGCACTCACATCAGGGTGCGGCCGGTTTTCCGTTCTGCTGCGGGCTGGGTTGTCCCCCGCCCGCAAGTCTCTAACGTCGCGACAACCACGCCCTCAACTCCTGTTGCAACGCATCGGTCACTCCGTCGCCGGACAGGACCACCCTGCCCTTGCGCGCCTCCAGCACCACGCCCGGAATGATCTCGGGGGGCCTGGTGGCGGATGTGTCCACGGGCGGGCGCAGGGCCCGGTCCAGTATCACACGCTCTGCCTCGGCGGTTCCCGGCGGGGTCTTGCGCAGGCTGGCCTTCAGCCGGGCGGCAAAGCCGGGATCGGCCTCGAGCGCGCGAACCAGCGCCAGCCCCAGCCGCTCCGGGATGGCCACGGGAAAGCGCAGAACCCCGCCCAGGGCCGTGTGCAGCTTCACGAAAGACCCGATCTTGGAGCGTTTGGCCGGGGTCGCATTGGCAAACAATGTGCTGACGGCCCGCGCAGGGGTGGGATAGACCCCCAGCCGCGCCGCCTCGCAGGCCAGATGCGCGCGCTCGTAAAATGACAGGTTGGTGCGGATCTCGTTTTCTTCGACCATGGCGACATAACCATCAGAAACAGAGTCTACCGGCTTGATCAGAGCCTGTATCCGGGCAAATTCCCCGTCTCCGGTTTCGGCGTGAAGGGCGCGAAAGGCATGCAACCGGCGCCAGCCGGAAATCAGCCCATAGCGCCCCTGCCCCAGATCCACCACCTCGATCGGGGTTTGCTGGCCCCGCGCCCTCAGGCTGGCCGTGAGGCTTTGCATGTCCTCGGTGTCGTTGACCATGCGGTCGCGCACCATGTGATCCTCGGTGATGGCGCTCAGCGCCAGCGGTGTCACCAGCCGGCCCCCGGCACGCATGTCGCGCATTTCGTCGGCCAGCGCATCCAGCGCCGATTGCGCCGCCGCATCTCCGGCCACCTGCGCAATCGGGGCACGCGGCGCCGGCGATGCGCCATCCCGCCGGAACATCCCCTTGGCCCCCAGCGTCGACACTGCAGGCCCGCCGCCCTGCCCGGCAGCGGCTGTGGGTGGGGTCAGTCGTTTGCGTTTTGCCATGGTCAGATCTCCTTTGCCACCGTCCTATCACCGGCGCAATTAGCGTCCGGTGTCCCCCGCGTACGGCGCCGGTTTCGCATGCGAAAATTTTCGCGCTAACGCATTGAAAAATAGATTTTTTTTCGAATGTTTTTGTGAGACGCCGCCGCGCGTGCGGGAGATGGCACTCATGCGACATCCTCCACCGCGGCCGTCTCCGCCTGTTCCGCCGCCAGCTCATCCCGCCGCCAGATGCCCAAAAGCAGGGCCTTGAACGCGGCATAGGTCTCATCAAAGGTGGCGCGGCCTCTTGCATAGGTTTCACGGTTGAAATCGCGGTAATCGGCCTCGTAAATACCGTTCACGCTTTCCCCCGCCTGTCCGATCAGGGCGGTGAAATCCTGCCGGTAGGGCGACAGTGTGCGGCCCAGATAGGCCTGAATAAGCCCGGCCATTTCCGCCTGCTGGCTGCTGTCATAGCGGGTGATGACCGCGCGCACCGCATCCCATTCAAACGCCATTTCGGGCCGGCCCAGGGCCCGCGCGGCGGTGTTCTCTCCGGCCTCGATCGAAGCAAAGGTCGAGTGCAGCATGTCAAAAAACCGCCCCGTAGAGTCGAATTCCAGAAACGAAGCCCCCAACGGCACCAGCAGGATATCGGCCGCCGAAAGCCCGTTGATCGTCAGATATCCAAGGGCAGGGGGGGTATCGAGGAACACCAGATCATAATCGTCCAGCACCCCGTCGGCCGCCAGCATGTCCGACAGCGCATCCCACAGCTTCCAGCCCCGGCTCTGCATGCGCCAGACCGGGATCTGGAACTCGGACCAGTAAAGGTTCAGCTGCGCCCCGATCAGATCAATATTGGGCCAGTGGGTGGTCTGGATCACGTCGCGGGCGCTGATGCCGAGCGCCTCGGTCAGGGTTTCATCCAGGGGCAGGGGGGGCTCGCCCCGGTCCAGCCGGCGCTGATTGTCGGCCTGTAGGGTGCGGGCATAGTGGCGCGCCAGCAGCGGAAACACCGTGCCCCATTCATCGGCGACCTGCCCGCCAAAGATCGAGGTCATCGACCCCTGACTGTCGAGATCGATCATCAGCACCTTGTAGCCATCCAGTGCCGCCGACATCGCCAGATGCGCGCAGGTCGAGGTCTTGCCGACACCGCCCTTGAAATTGGCCACCGCCACGATCTTGGCGGGCTGCCCCTTGGGCCGGTAGGGGATGTAATCCTTGGCCTTGGAACCCTCCGCGCCAAAATGCGCCCGCAACCGCAGCACCTCGTCCAGGGTGAACCATTTGGCCCCGGTCTCGGTCTCGGACCGGCCCTGCGGCAGATCCGGGTTCTGGCGCAGCACCCGGCGGAAATGCGCAGGCGCCACCGGGATCAGATATTTGGTGATCTCCCAGGTGGAAAACAGCCGCAGCTGCTTGTGCCCGGCCTCGTTCATCCCCCGCTTAGCCAGATCATCCCGGCCGCGCAGACAGGCATCTGCCATCTGCAGAAACCCCGAGGTATCGGTGGGCGTCTCGAGCCCTTCCAACGCCTTGTCCGGCGAGATATTGAAATAGGGAGGCGGTGTGTCACTGCTCATGGCAAACCCCTTGATGTTCTATGTTTTCCATAAAGTAACACAAAACATGTGACATGCAAAGCTTTGCCGCACACGCCTTGGATTTCTCAGCAAAATCGGGGGAAATGAACCAGGTTCCAGGGGTGTTATGGCGCGAAACAAAAAAAATGTCAGTTATTTTATTGTTATTTATAAGTTACGGGGATCACGGTTTTTGCTTTGGCCTATGCAAACAAGGGGATTTTGCCCGGTTTCTTCGGGCAGGGTGACTCTGAACCCCCGATAAAGCGACTCTGATCCCCCGTTGCGATGATTCCGAACCCCCGATGGCCGGGCTGGACGCTGAGCCTGTGGATAACTATCAAGGTGTCACTGAAACGACGAATCCCATCAAGGGGTCAAACGGGCAGAAGGTGGCGCGCAAACCGCGGCCGGCAGGGCAGAACAACATGGGTGCAATCGCAGGGCAGGGGACATCCCCGCAGACACGGGATTTTTTCGTCTGCGATTTTCTGGGGGCCGTGCCCAAACATGATCTGGCCAGCATGGAGCATCCGATCTTTTCGCTGTCGACCCGGCCCGACCGGCGCATTCTGAGCTATCGCCACAACGCCACCGAGATCACCGTGACCCCAAGCGTCAAGGGTCGCGCCACGATTTTTGACGCCGATATCCTGATCTTCTGCATCAGTCAGCTGATGGGCGCACTCAATGCCGGGCGCGACACCTCGCGCACCCTGACCCTGACCGCCCATGATCTGCTGCGCGCCACCGGGCGGGAAACCTCGGGCGACAGCTACCGGCGGTTGCGCGATGCGTTCGAGCGGCTGGCCGGCACCCGCATCACCACCAACATCTCCACCGGGCCGAAACACGATCCGGTGGAAACCACCACCGGCTTTGGCCTGATCGAAAGCTGGGAGATCGTGCGCAAAACCCGCGCCGGGCGCATGGTCAGCGTTTCGGTCACGCTGTCGGACTGGTTGTATCGCGCGGTGCTGTCAAAATCGGTGCTGACGCTGAACCGGGCCTATTTCAATCTGCGCAAACCGCTGGAGCGGCGGCTGTATGAACTGGCCCGCAAACATTGCGGGCACCAGCCGGACTGGCGGGTCTCGGTGGAGACCCTTTTGAAAAAATCCGGCTCATCCAGCCCGCGCCGGGTGTTTCGCGCCATGCTGCGCGAAATCATCCGTGCCGATACATTGCCCGATTATGTGCTGGTTGAAGAGCCCGGCGACATTATCGCCATCAGCCCGCGCGCCCAGGTTGTGGAAGTCTCCGGCGCCCCGGTGCTGTCCCCCGCCGCGCTCGAGGCGGCGCGGGCGTTGAAACCCGGCGCAGACGTCTATGCGCTGGAGTCGGAATGGCGCCGGTTCTGGACAACTTCCGGGCGAGCGAAACTCCGCTCGGCGGACAAGGCGTTTCTCGGCTGGGTGGCCCGGAAGCGGTAAAGCTTACGATTCTGTGCATCTTAACTCTCAGCCCGAACTGTTTCCGAATTACCGCCAAAGTAGACTAAAAAGCGATATTGTTGCGGTTTCCGTGTATAAATTATGGGGTTGTTTTCCAATTATGGCGAAAATGAGCCGTTTTTGGCGCAATACTTGTTGTGAGCGGGAAACCGCTGAGATATGTTAAGGAAGTACTAACGAGCGCAGTCGTCGGGGGCGGGGTACGTCCCAAATTGGTGCTGCATGAGCACATTTAATGATTACAAGGTGGAAAAAATGAAACTCAGAAAAACAATTTCTATGGCTCTGGCGGCAATTGTCCTGAGCGGCGCCGCACATGCTGCCACGACAATTGGCTGGACAGAAGGTCTTCGCCCACAGGTCGCGGGCACGTCGCTTGTCTCGCCGACAGACGCAAACAATGCACCTCCCGGATTCAATCTGGGCACGCTGGGTGGCGGTGGCGGCACAATCGACATTTACGGCCGCATCGTGAGAAACGTTGACGTTTATGAGTTCACCTCGAACCGGGCGTTCCGGGTTGACTGGATTTTTGGCGGATTTGATCTGGAAGGCGGCGGATCGACAGCTGTATCCGGGTTTACATCACGGCCATTCGGCTCAGCCGGATCCGTATCCTCGATCTGGCTGAACGGTGTTGGTGCCAACGGCAACAACTTCAGCACCGATATCACAGGTGGCGATTCAACAATCTACGGACGTCAGGCAGCGGGAACATATACCTTCGCTATCGATGGTCTGAACGAGGATGACGCGCTTTATGACATCCGCATCACAGCTGTCCCACTGCCAGCCGGTGGCGTGCTGCTGCTGAGTGCTCTGGGCGGTCTGGGATTTGCGGCGCGGCGTCGTCGTAAGTAATCCCCGGGGTTACAATCCAAATATGATCAGGCGCCTTTTCAGGCGCCTGATTTTTTTGTGTCTTGTGCTTTGCGGCTGGGGGCAGCGGCTGAGGATGTAAAGGGCGACCCCCGGCCCTGAGAAAGACAGGGCTGTGGTGAAACCACAGAGAACCGCTGGAAGAAAAGAAGGGGCCGCACCCGGACGCTGAGTGCAGCCCGGGACACGGGGTATCCCCCGGCCATGACACGCCCATACCGGAGTGGAGCCGGTCAGCTGTCGGGGATGAACCTTGGCAGAATGGTCATGGTTTCGCGCATCACCTCGTTCAGGCGCGCGGCGGCATCGGCATCACTTTCCCCGTCGACGATCAGGGTGGTCAGGCGCACAATCGCCCCGTCGGTGCGCCCACTGGTGATCCCGTCCAGCATCAGGTACATCTTGGCCGCGAAATCCCAGGCCACCTTGCGGCCCTTTTGCTCAAACCAGTAATAGACCATCATCCGGACCTCACCCTTCTGGATGATCGCGCGGTTGATGTTGAACTGCACCGCTGTGCCCATCTGTTCGGTGACGTCGATCCGCTCCAGCCAGGCAATTTCCCAGCCCGCCCCGGGCAGGCAGATTTCGGGGGAATGTACGCCGCCTTTGCTCTGATCCTCGTACCAGGCGGAAAAGAACCCGACGCTTGTGACACCATCCGGTTTTTCAAGGATGATGGAATGATAGTCGTCCGCCTTCAGCTGGGCGGCCACCTTGGCATCCAGAATATCGGCCGGGCCGACCTGGCTCCACTCTCCGATCTGGCGCGGAAACAGCAGGAACGGTTCCCGCTCCGAGCGGATCGTTTCGCGCTCGGGCAATGTCTGCCAGGCCAGGACCGAGCCCACCATGAGCAGTGCGGCGGTGATCATTGCCGCCGACGGCATGACATAGCGAATGCGGGCGGCCTGCTGCAGCAATCCGTCGGTGTCCAGATCAAGCGCCTCGACCAGGCCCATCTTGACCGGATGGAAGAACAACATGATGCGCGCCAGGGCAAACAGAAGGATGATACAGGCCAGGAAGATCACCCAGCCTTCGAAGAAATGCGTGAACCCTTCCAGCCATTCGACACCGAATTCCTGCACCAGCACGCCGGCAATGGCGATCCGGACCGAGTTCATCAGCACGGTGATCGGGGCTGCGGAAATCAGCAGCACCGCCTTGTGCCACATCGGGCCGCGATAGAGCACCGCGAAGATGTAGGAGAAGCTGAGGATCGGAAACAGGTAGCGCAGGCCGGAACAGGCCTCGGCGACCTGCAGTTTCAACTCGCCCAGGTCGATGATGTTACCTTCCAGAAGCACCGGAACCGACATCACCTGCAGGAACCAGACGCCCACACCGGACGAGATCAGCTGCAGAACGGTCGAGACCTTGTAATAGAGTGTGTCGGGCAGGGGCAGCATGTAGACCAGATGCAGCACCGGCGGCCAGAAATACTTGCCCCGGCTCCAGCCAAAGCTGATCAGGATCATGCCGCCGACCCAGATGATGGTGGCATAGGCCACGATATCCGAGATATTGGCCAGCTTGCCCAGCGTGCCGAACAGCAGGGCCAGGATCAGCACCATTACGCCAACCCAGCGGTCGCGGATCGGGCCGGGCTGGGGTGGATAGGATTTGAGCTGACGCAGGAACAGCAGGGTCGACAGGATCGGGATCAGCGGCCCGTGGCTGTATTCCGGCTTCTGCCAGGCCGCCAGCAGGGCATCGAGCCCGTCAGCAAAGAAAAACCCGGCCCCGACCGTAGCCACGGCCAGCCAGAAATAACCCCAGTTCATGAACACGCTGCGCCGTGCCGGGATGTCCTGCGTCATTGCCATTGTATCAAACCTACTTATTAAACGCGCCACGAGAGCAGATAACGGATATTTAAGGGGAAATTATGGCGCTTTTTCCGGGTGCCGTCCATGGATTTGAAGCAGTATAACCAGAAGGTGATGAGATGTCTGTGCGACATTTCAGACGGTCCGGGGCCGGTTCTGGGCGGGTGAAATGATGTGAAATAATGCGGAAAATGCCCTGATGCCGACACGGCGCAAAATTCTGGCGATTGCCGAGGCCGCAAACCCCGAATGGGTCAGCGTGCCGCTGGTGGGCTGGTCGCTGGCCAGCGCCCTGCGCGCGGTGGCCGATGTGCATATCGTCACCCAGGTGCGCAACCGCGATGCGTTTGTGCGGGCAGGATTGCGCGAAGGCACCGATTTCACCGCCATCGATTCCGAAGCCATTGCAAAGCCGCTGCACAAGGTCTCGGAGCTGTTGCGCATGGGCACCGGCAAGGGCTGGACCATGACCACCGCGATCAATGCGCTGTCCTATCCCCATTTCGAACGTCTGGTGTGGAAGCGGTTTGGCCCCGACATCCGGGCCGGGCGCTACGATCTGGTGCACCGGATCACCCCGCTCAGCCCAACGATCACCTCGCCGATTGCGCCCAGATGTGGCGCCGCTGGCGTGCCTTTTGTGCTGGGACCGCTGAATGGCGGGGTGCCCTGGCCCAAAGGATTTGATGCCGAACGCCGGCAGGAACGTGAATGGCTGTCTTATGTGCGCAGCGCCTACAAACTGATCCCGGGCCGCACCCGGACGCTGAGTGCAGCCCGGGTGATTTTTGCCGGATCGCGCCATACCGAAAGCGAAATTCCCCGCCAGTACCGCGACAAAACCATCTATCTGCCGGAAAACGCGATTGATCCGGCGCGGTTCAATCTTGTGGCCGAACAGGACGTTTCAGGCCCGCTTAGAGCCTGTTTTATTGGTCGGCTGGTGCCCTATAAAGGCCCCGATATGCTGCTTGAAGCGGCGGCACCGCTGCTGCGCGATGGTCGTCTGAGCATCGACATCATGGGCGATGGCCCGATGCGCCCGGAACTGGACGCAATGGCGGCGCGGCTGAGGATTGCACAGGCCGTTACCTTTCATGGCAATCTGCTGCACGGCGATGTGCAAAAGGTGGCGGTAAAATCGAACCTGCTGACCTTTCCCTCGATCCGTGAATTTGGCGGCGGCGTGGTGCTCGAGGCGATGGCACTCGGGGTGGTGCCGGTTGTGGTCGATTATGCCGGACCGGGCGAACTGGTGGGCGCTGACACCGGCTACAAGGTGCCGATCGGCCCGCGCGAGCAGATCATCGCCCGCCTTGGTGCCACGCTGGCCACGATTGTGGCGGCGCCGGAGGGATTGCCGCACATGGGCACCCACGCCCGCGCCCAAGTGCTGAAGGACTTCACCTGGAGCGCCAAGGCACAGCAGATTCTGACTGCTTACGAGGCGGTTCTGGCACGGCAAACACAGTTACCTGTCTTCTTCTGAGAGGGGACTCGCCTTTGTTTGAAGCCATGGTGTAATGGAAACCAGGCCCGACCCAATGAAGTGGTAACCCGTGACTGACTCTCCTCGCCGTTCCTACGTCCTGATTTCGCCGTGCCGCAACGAGGCTGCGCATATGCGCCGCACGCTTGAGGCGGTGGTGGCCCAAACGGTCGCGCCGGACTTGTGGGTGATCGTGGATGATGGCTCGACCGATGAGACCCCGCAGATTCTGGCTGAGTATGCTGCAAAACACGACTGGATTCGTGTCGTGGCCAAGCCGGATCGTGGCCACCGCGCTGTCGGGCCCGGTGTGATCGAGGCATTTTATGCCGGATTAGACACTGTTTCACTCGAAGATTTTACCTATCTGTGCAAGCTCGATCTCGATCTGGATCTGCCGCCGCGCTATTTTGAAACCCTGATCAGCCGGATGCAGGCCAATCCGCGCATCGGCACCGCCTCGGGCAAGCCTTATATGCGCCAGAACGGGCAGCTTGTGTCGGAACGCCGCGGCGACGAGATGTCAGTCGGCATGACCAAGTTCTACCGGGTGGACTGTTTCGAGGCGATCGGCGGTTTCGTGCACGAGGTGATGTGGGATGCGCTGGATTGCCACAAGGCGCGGCAACTGGGCTGGATCGCACTCAGCTGGGACGATCCGGACCTGCGGTTTGAGCATCTGCGCCCGATGGGATCCTCGCAGACCTCGATCTACACCGGGCGGCGGCGGCACGGGTTCGGGCAGTATTACATGGGCTCTGACCCGCTGTTTTTTGCCGCAACTTGTGTCTTTCGCATGGTTGAGCCGCCGTACGTGCTGGGCGGGCTGGCGATGTTGCAGGGCTATCTGGGCGCCTGGTGGCGCGGCGAGAACCAGCATGACGATGCCGGATTGCGCGCCTTCATCCGTGCCTATCAGCGCCGCGCCCTGCGAGTGGGCAAGGCGCAGGCGGTGGCCGAGATCGACGCGGCGCAGGCACATGTCTTTGCCGGAGTCGCCCCGGATTAGGCGCGCGCCGTGATCTCGCGGTAGAGCGCCTGCGCGTTGGCGCGGTGGTCGAATCTGGCTTTGGCCGTGGCGCGTGCGGCCTGACCCATCGCCGCCCGCCGGTCGGGATCGGTGGCCAGTATGCGGGCGGTGGTGGCAATCGCCGCCACGTCCTCCTGCGGCACCAGGAACCCGTCGGCCCCGTCTTCGATCATGTCCGCGGTGCCGCCGATGATCGAACAGATCACCGGCAGCCCGCACGACATTGCCTCCATGATCGCCACCGGTGCGGCTTCGCCCTTGCGGATGCTGGTCAGGGCCAGCGCGTCCGAGGATTGCAACACCTCCAGCACCACGGCCTCGTCGACCGGGCCCAGCAGGGTGACGTGGTCACTCAGGCCGAGACGGGCGATTTCGGCCTCTATTTCAGGCCGTTCGGGCCCGTCGCCGGCCACGCGGTAGTGGATGTCGATGCCCTCATCGCGCAGTTCGGCCATGGCCCGCAGGAAAAACCGGTGCCCCTTGTTGTGGGTCAGCCGGGCCACGGTGGCCACCTCGAACCGGTCTGCAGGACGGGTGGCGCGGCGCGCCGGATCGGGGCGGAACCGGTCGGTATCGACGCCCATCCAGATCACCGGATAGGGCTGGGTCGCGCTGATCTCATTGCGCAACGATCCTTGCAGCGGGGCGGTTACCGCGCTGACAAAACGCGCGCGCGCCATCTTGGCACGGTGATCGGTGCCGTAGACCGGCAGATCGCCATGCAGGGTCAGGCTGTAACTCAACCGGTCCAGAATATGCGCCAGCGCCCCCAGATGCGCGGCATTGGCACAGGAATGGATGTGCACATGGGCGATACCACGGGCCCGGCAGGTGGCGGCCAGATCGGCGGCCGATGCAATCAGGGCAAGATATGTCAGGCGGGTCGCCAGCGGAGTTTCCGACAGGTTCACAATATAGCCGATGGCGCGCAGCAGCCGCAGCGGATGCCGGGCCAGCAGCGCCAGCACCCGCCCGGCCCGGGGCGGAAACAGATAGTGCGTGCGCGCCCCGGCCTGGGCCGCAAACGCGTGCGGGCAGGATCCCGGCGCTGGTCTGCGGGTGGAAAACAGCGTGACCGGCACGCCTGTCTCTTCGATGGCCTGCATCTCGCGCCAGAAAAACGCGTGGGTCTGTGCCGGAAATTCCGGAACCAGATAGCCGATGGGGAAGGGGGTGCTCAAAATCTGTCCTGTCTCAAAGAGGGCTCATGCCGGCAACAACCTGTCCAGCCCGCGCTGCCGCATCTGCGTGGCCAGGGCATCGTAATTGGCAATCATCGCTGTCGGGTCCGGCGGCAATATCTTTTTCAGCCCGCCCGACACCGGGGCCGCAGGCACACCGATCCAGTCAAACACCTGATCCGCTGTCTGTTGCTGGGCCTCGGGGGATTGCAGGCCGGTTTCGTAAGCGATCACCAGATGCGGCAGATCGCGCAGGCAGTGGCGTTCATAGTCCAGCAGCATGTCGTTCCATTCCAGACGCCGGATGAAATCCTCGACATCGACCTGCACCGGGGCCCGGGCCTTTTTTGCCTCGGTCTCGGGGATGTGCTTGCCAACGCCCGCCCCCGGATCGGTTTTCTGGTGGAAAAATCTCCGGCTTTGCGCCATCGCCAGCGAGACGGTCTGGGCAAACGTGTCCCGCTGCAGATGGATGAAGCGGAAGCCGTCCTGCCCGAGCCCGGCCAGAAAGCCCGCCGGATCACGGAACCGCTGCACCTGCGCCATCTGATAGGACAACAGCTTGGCGCCATAGGCGGTGGCGGTGTTTTTATGCGCCAGCCGGTTCAGATAGGCGCGCGGGAACAGCACCCGCCTGGCCAGCACCTCGCGGTCGCAGCGCACCTGCGGGTGGCTGTTGAGCAGTTGCGTCAGCAGGGTCGAGCCCGAGCGCGCCCGGCTGATGATGAGGAATTTTCCGACATCGCGGTTCATTGGCGCGGTGAGGCTGGCGCCCAGCACCCGCGCTTCGGTCCAGAGTCCGCGCAGCGAGGCCCGGCCGGGATGCCACAGACCACCGACATAACGTGTGTCGACCGGCGCATGCGACAACACCCGCGAAATGATATCACTCATGACCCTGCCCTGATGCTGTGGCGATCCTGTGCCCCCCGTATAGCGGCCCACAGCGCGGCGCGGCAAGGGGCGCGGACTGCCGGGGGGCTGTTGTCGGGCCGGGATCGGGTGATATAGAATTGGCACCCAGTGTCAGTAAAGTGGAACCCGCCCGGTCATGGTGCATCCCGAAGCCAAGGATTTGATTTACCGGACGATTCCCTTGGGCCTGCTGCAGCAGGCCTTGCCGCGCATGGCGGCCTCCCGATCGCCGTTCCTGCCTGAAATCGTCGACCGGAAGGTGATTTTCATCCATGTCCCCAAGGCCGCCGGATCCAGCCTGAAGACCGAACTTTACGGCGCCCCGATGGGCGGGCATCGCAGGATTGTGGAATATGCCGCCTATGACGGACCAAGGACGCGGGATTTCTTCAAGGTCAGTTTTGTCCGCAATCCGTGGGACCGGCTGCTCTCGGCCTATACCTATCTGAAAAATCGCACCGCGACCTCGTACCGGGATCGCTATTTTGCCAGCACGTTTCTGGACCAGACCGAGGATATCAACGCCTTTGTGCTGGCGCTGGAAGACCGGAAATACCGCCGCGCGGTGATGCTGTACGATCATTTCCGGCCGCAAAGTCACTGGATCTGCATGCCCGGTGCAAGCGGCCATGCGATGGATTTCATCGGCCGGTTCGAAACCATAGAGGCGGATATGGCGGCCCTGCGCGCGCGGCTGGCGCTGCCATCCGGCCCGGTGGTGAAAGCGCGCGCTTCGCAGCATCTGCCTTACCGCGAGGCCTATACCCGGCATGCCCGCGATCTGGTGGGCGATATCTATGCCCGCGACATCGCGCTGCTGGATTACAGTTTCTGAGCCGGGGTGCGACGGGTGCGCGCAGGGCCGGGATTTACGCCCGGTCCCGGTTGCACCTGACGCTAAACAGGATCAGACTGGACCCACTCAATCCGAAGCGGCGGTCTGGCACTTGGGGACATATCCAGCCGCTCTGCTCCGGCCCGTTTTGCGTTTTGTGGGGAAACAGCAATGGCATCGCATTCATTATCGCGCTTTCGCCGCGCGCCGCAGGGCTGGGTGCGCCTGAACAGATACCCCTGGGACCTGCGCGGCTGGCTGTTTGAACCGCTCTGCCTGATCCTGCAACATCACACGAAACAGGATGCCGGCGGACCCCTGGGTGAGGCGTGTGCCAATGCCTAAGAAAGTCAAAAGGGGCATTGGTATGATGGAGCGTACCAGGATTGAATATGATTTGACTGCAGCGGGTGGAGAAGCTGAATGGCAAGCTAGCATCGATCACATGATGAATTCGTGTGTAGGTTTTGATGAGAAACGAGACCAGATTGCCGCGGGTTTCCGGGCTGTCCTTCAGAAATCGGGCGTATCAGACCCGAGCTCCCTTATTGCCCTCCATGAAACTTACAACCAGCACAGCGAAGATGCCCTTGAGTACCTGATCGCCAAGTGGTTGATCGAGTACCATCATTTGAACAGCGAGAGAGCAGCGTTTTCAAGTTCCTCGAACCCGATAAAACTGGAATATCTAATCGAACGCGCCGTGGAACTTGGGAAGTTGCAGGAGCGCCTGTTTTGGCGGCAAGGTATTGATGAGCAGACTGGCAAGCGGCCGGAGACCCTCGCTTTGGCTGGGCGTGCTCAAGTTAAAAATGGTCGAAACGGGAACAGAATGCGGACTGACAACAGTTTCGCCATGACGCGTGGTGCCGAAGCTCAAATTGAGGCAAATGAGCTTTGTAAACGTAAACCGGGCCTATCTTGGACTGCCATTCGCGATATCTTGGCCATACGCCATGGTGTGAGCGCAGAAACATTAAAAAAGGTTCTGAAGAATCCCAAAAAAGCCGGGTAAGGCAGGAGCGACATACCCACTGTCTGTCAGCGAAAAACCTCGTGTTGAAACCAGCAAGAGGCCAATCATGACATTTCACGACCCAATACCCGAAACGGGCTACGCCGAGCCGCGTGGCGTTTCCATTCGTTCTGTCCATGGAACAGGTTCACCCAAGATTTTCGAGGGCCCCATCGTGAGCGGTGCCCTCGTTCCGTCTCAAGGGGCACCCGAGCATGATTTGGCTTGCTGTGTTCGAAGCGAAGTTGACTACGCACTCTTGTGCGGCATCTGCGGCGCAGCGCATTGGGCCGAATATTGTGCAATACCAATGGCCGCAGGGCAGGGGGGTTCCAATGACAAAACGATCTCCGCTTAATCTTTTACAGAAGTGGTATGTGACCCAGTACTGGGTGCGCCAACAACCACTCCTGACACGCTCTGGATTTTTGGTGCTTCTGAGACTGTTGGATCGGCAAAATACCAAAACCGGACGGTGCGACCCATCGGCCATCGGCCTCTGCGAAGAAACTGGCTTGTCCGAACGAGGCGTACGCGGCGCGTTCAAAGAGCTTGAATATCGCGGCGCCATAAAACGGCGGCAGATCACCAAACATACCCGCAACCAGTTCCTAATCTTCTCTGTGGAAGAACTTGCTCAAAATCAGCACTCGACAGAGGTAAAAATGCGCGCCAGCCAGCGGACGCGGGTGCACTCTGCTGTCGAACCACCTGCAACGCACTGCCGCAAAGGCCTGCAACGTGCTGCACCCGAACAAATAAAAGAAACTATAAAGAAAAAGGACAGTGCTGAGAATGCGACGGCGGCCGTGCCGATATCGATTCCCAGTACAGGCGACATTGCGCAACGAAAGATCGATCTTTGGGAGTTTGAGAAAAGAACCGTCAAGGTCTTTGAACGTAATGGCTATGGCTATGAAGGGTTGGTGAGACTTCCGGTTGGTAGCCTCGAGCAAGCATTCGAATCCTATCGAGATGACGTCAGAACATTTGGGCAGTCGGTCGGAGATTTGCTGGACGCGTACAGATCACAACGGGACTGATTGGCATGTACTCTGGGATTGAAGTCCGGGTCCTTCCCGGAGGCCGCCACATGCGGGTAATTCTCGCCGCATGTCGGGCCTGTATTCCATATTCGAAAAGGGTTGAGGATGGGGTTGTTGTTGTTGTTAGTGGCCTGTTCTAAAACTCTGTCATTGATGTGCAGAAGCATACGATTATTATCTTCACACTGGCAAAATGGTTCGGGGCTTCGACTTTTTACCGTGAAACGCGCCTGAAACCGGTGAAGGCCGTCTAAGAGCGGCAAGGCCTGAAAGAGATGCTCGAAAAAATGGAAAAGTGTGTTTTCAAACGGGGAATTCTGTGAAATTTCCCCGGGATACCCATAGTTTGGCCACGATGTTATGAACATCAGAAACCCGGAAACCGTAACCTTCGTAATGATCAAGAGCAGTGGGACGAAAAAATGATGCGCTGGTCGGACACATCGGGGGGCGACGTGGTGGTCAATGTGGCCTCACGCGGGGCACTTCTGGCCGATCTTGAGGCCCGCCTCGCACAGGGGCAGGGGTTCAGCCTTGCCACCCTCAACCTTGATCACGTCACCAAACTGCGCCGCCTGCCCGAGTTCAGAGAGGCCTATCAGCGCCAGACCCATGTTACTGCGGATGGCAATCCGATTGTCTGGTTCTCGCGTCTGGCCGGGCAGACCCTGTCGCTGCTGCCCGGCTCCGAACTGATCGAGCCGGTGGTGGAACTGGCCGTCAGACACGGCGTTCCGGTGGCCTTTTTCGGTGCAACACAGCCGTCGCTCGAGGCCGCCGCGGCGGAATTGCAGCGCCGGTATCCCGGGTTGCAGGTGGCGGTCGCAATCGCACCGCCAATGGGGTTTGATCCCGCCGGGCCCGACGCTCTGGGCTATATCAACACATTGGGGGCCTCCGGCGCCGGGCTTTGCCTTGTGGCCCTCGGGGCCCCGAAACAGGAAATATTCGCGGCTCGTGCCAGCGCACACCTGCCGCATATGGGCTTCATGTCAATCGGCGCCGGGCTTGATTTCATCTCCGGCACCCAGGTGCGCGCCCCCCGGATCGTGCGCCGGTTTGCGGGGGAATGGGTCTGGCGTCTGGCCTCGGACCCGCGCCGGTTGGCGCGGCGCTATGGTGCCTGTATCGCCCTCCTGCCCGGCCTGCTGCACACGGCCCTCAGAACCCGGTTTGATACCGGGGGCGGGGATATGTCATGACACAATATCCGTCACATCCGCCTTGCTTTGTCTTTGGCGCCCTGCGGTCCGGAACCACGATGTTCCGGCTGATGCTGAACAGCCACGCCCGGATCACCAACCCCGGAGAGGTCGATTTTCTGTTCGATTTTCTGCATCCCGACCCGGATCACCCGACCGGCTGGGCCTATGACACCGAGGCAATGGCCCGGCACAGAATTTTCCGGGCCCATCAGCTTGAGATTCCGGCCGGATCCGACGGGCTGGATCTTCTGTATGATCTGATCGCGCAGTTTCAAAGGCGCAGCGAGGCTGTCCTGACGCTCAACGTTCATCGCAATGCGGGAAAAATTGCACAGCTTTTTCCGGACGCCAGATTTATCCACCTCCTGCGTGACCCCCGTGATGTTGCCCGATCCAGCATCGCAATGGGCTGGGCCGGGAACAGCTATTACGGGGTCAGGCACTGGATCAGAACCGAGCAAAACTGGGCCGAGGCGCACCCGCACATTCCGCCACAGCAGGTGCTGACGCTCAGGTTCGAGAATCTGATGGCAGATCTCGAAGGCGAACTGCACCGTGTCTGCGGGTTTCTGGATGTGCCTTTCACACCGCAGCTTCTTGAGTATCACAGGAACTCGACCTATGCGCCGCCCGACCCCAACATTGCCGAACAATGGCGCAGAAAGGCACGGCCGCGGGAAGTTGCGCTGATCGAAGCGGCGTGCGGTGAAATGCTGAGCGCATGCGGGTATGTCCCCAGCCAGACACCGGCACATCCCGGAAGACTTGAACGCGGGGTTCTGTTGGTTCAGAACCGGGTCGTACGGTGGCGCTTCAACTTGCGGAAATTTGGCCCGGCTCTTTTCTTCAAATTCCACTTTTCGCGCCATTTAGGCTCAAAGACCATGCGCCGGGAGGTGCGGGCGCAGATGGACAGAAAAATCACCGAGGGGCTGAAGTGAAACCGATCGGCACATCCGACATAGCGCCGCCGCCCGGCAACAGGGGTGCCTGACCCATGCCCCCGCTGACCGCCATCTTTCTGTGGCCCCTGGTTGTCCTGATCCTGTTTGCCCGGCTGGATCTGCCCAAGGCGCTGTGCTGGTCGATCATCGCCGGCTATCTGCTGCTGCCCGAAAACACGCGCTACAACCTGCCGATGTTTCCCAGCCTCGACAAGGATTCCATGCCCAGCCTCGTGGCGGCGGTCATGGCGGTGATCATGGGCCGGGTCGCCCGGACCGCAGGCCCGCTCGGCACTGAAAAGCCGGGGTTTTCCATGCTGCCCGGCTGGCTGCCGCGCAATCCGATCGGGCTGGTGCTCACCCTGGCCCTGATCAGTGGCGCCCTGCTGACGGTCCTGTCAAACGGAGACCGGCTGGTCTATGGAACGACATCGATACCGGGCCTGCGCCTTTATGACGGGTTTTCCGCCCTTCTCACCACCACCGTGTCGCTGCTGCCGATGCTGCTGGCGCGCAAATTTCTGGCCACCCCGGACCATCACAAGACCCTGCTGCTGATTCTGTGCATTGCCGGGCTGATCTATACCCTGCCAGCGCTGTACGAAGTCCGGATGTCCCCGCAGATCAACATAATGGTCTACGGGTTTTTCCCTTCTTCCTGGCTTCAGGTCCTGCGCGACGGTGGCTACCGGCCGCTGGTGTTTCTCAAGCAGGGACTCTGGCTGGGCATTTTCATGACCACCGCCTGCCTGGCGGCGGTGGCCTGGTTCCGGCTGGAAGAGCCGCGGCGCAAAGCCCTCTACGTTGGCATTGCGCTGTGGATTTTCATGACCCTTGTGCTGTCTAAATCGCTGGGGGCGTTCCTGATCGCGCTGGTGCTGATCCCGGCGATCCTGCTGCTGAACATCCGCCTGCAGCTTGTGTTTGCAGCCGTCATCGCGGCAACCGTCCTGTTCTACCCGACCCTGCGCGGGACCGGAAAGATTCCGGTGGACCGGATCGTCAGCCTGGCCGCTCAGATCGAACCCGGCCGGGCCCGGTCGCTGCAGTTCCGGCTCAACAACGAAGACCTCCTGCTGGCCAAGGCCAATCAACGCCCGATGTTCGGCTGGGGCGGCTGGGGGCGCGCGCGGGTCTATAATGATCGCGGCCGAGACATCAGCACCACCGATGGCCGCTGGGTCATCAGCATGGGCGCCGAGGGCTGGTTTGGCTATCTGGCCCGGTTCGGATTGCTGACGATCCCGATTCTTCTGCTCACCTTGCGACAACGGAAATACGAGGTCACTCTGGCCACGTCCGCCCTGTGTCTGATCCTGGCCGGAAATCTGGTTGATCTCATTCCCAACGCCACCCTCACCCCTATCACCTGGCTGATGGCGGGCGCGCTTCTGGGCCGGCTCGAGGTGCAGGCCAGCAGTCTGGCCACCGCCCCGGACCCGGATCAGGGACCCCCTGACAGAACCCCCCGTTACAGCCGCGCAAAACCGGTTCAGGGCCGGCGCCCGCGCCCGGACGCCCCGGCCAGACCCAAACCCGGCTATACCCGCTACAGCCGCACTCCGCATCAAACCGATCCATCAGAGAACTGACATGCCGCACGAGATCACGGTCTCCATCATCAATTTCCGCACGGCGGATCTGACCCTGCAATGCGTGCAATCCGTGCTCGATGACATGGGCGGCATCGACGGCCATATCGTTGTGGTCGACAATCTGTCAGAGGACGGATCGGCCGACCAGATCGCCGCCTGGATCGCGCACCGGGGCGCAGACCTGCCGGTCACGCTGGTGCGCTCCAAAACCAATTCGGGGTTTTCCGGCGGCCACAATCAGGGCATTGCCGCAGCACAGGCCGATTGCTATCTGGTGCTGAATTCGGATGCGGTGCTGCGGCGCGGATTTCTGAATGCAATTCTGAATGCAGTACGGGCGCACCCGCAATCAGGCCTGTTTGCACCGCGCATCGAATATGAGGATGGCGGCGTGCAGGACAGCTGTTTCCGGTTTCCGGGCCCCGCCAGCGAGTTGATCCGCAGCGCCCGCACCGGCGCGGTCACGAGGCTGTTCAAGCGCCACGAGGTCTCGCTCGGACCCGAGCCGGACCCGGATCAGATCGAATGGGCCAGCTTTGCCTGCATCGTGCTGCGCGACGAGATGAGACGCGCCCTTGGCCCGATGGACGAAGGCTACTTCCTCTATTACGAGGATGTCGAATATTGCCTGCGCGCGCGCCGGGCAGGGTGGCAGATCACCTATGTGCCGCAGGCGGTGGCGGTGCATTTTCGCGGCGGCTCCGGCCCGGTCAAAACCCTAGTCAAGCAACGCGCCCGACTGCCGCGCTATTTCTACAGCTCGCGCACCCGGTTCTTTTATCAGGCGCACGGGATGGTCGGGCTGATCGCGGCCAACCTGCTGTGGTATCTGGGCCGCGCCATCAAGCACCTGACCCGGCTTTTCGGCAAACGGGTCAAGCCGATGACCGCCGCTGAAGGCCGCGACATCTGGATCAACACAACCCGGCCGCTTGGCCCGCGCTACGCCCCGTGGGAGCAGCAATGAGCACACCCGCCGCCCCCAACCGGCTGCCCGATTTCGTGATCATCGGCGCAATGAAATCCGGCACCTCGACCCTGCAGGCCCAGCTGGCCGCGCAGCCGGGGATTTTCATGACCACCCCGAAAGAGCCGAATTTCTTCTCCGACGATGCTGTCTTTGCCCGCGGCCCGGACTGGTACAGCAGCCTGTTCGCCGCCGCCGGTCCGGAGGATCTCAGGGGCGAAGCCAGCACCCATTACACCAAGCTGCCGACCTATCCGCACACCGTGGCGCGGATGGCCGACCTGCTGGCTGCGCCAAAACTGATCTACGTGATCCGCAACCCGGTCGAGCGCGCGGTCTCGCATTACATCCACGACTGGAGCGAAGGCCGGACCGAGTGCGACCCCGCCACCGCGTTTCAGCGCCACCCCGAACTGGTGGCCTACAGCCGCTACCCGATGCAACTGGCCCCGTTCATCGACCGCTACGGTCCGGACCGGATTCATCTGACCAGCCTGGAACAGCTGGCGGCGGACCCGGACAAGGAATTGCAGCGCATCGGCGCCCATATCGGGGCGCCCGCACCGCTGGTCTGGGATCACGCAATGGCGGCGAAAAACGTCTCGGCCAGCCGGTTCCGCCATCTGCCGCTGCACCAGCTTGTGGTGCGCAATCCGGTGGCCCGCGCCCTGCGCCGCACACTGGTGC
>Ga0316205_10001132_pt1 | contig 36892 bp, 36 predicted proteins | sample 3monthpyrite_MG_FD_204941 | JGI IMG/M metagenome (GOLD analysis project Ga0316205, IMG submission 204941) | Microbial mat bacterial communities from mineral coupon in-situ incubated in ocean water Damariscotta River, Maine, United States -... | ecosystem: Environmental > Aquatic > Marine >...
CCGCAGACTGGGATGCACAGCGCAGGCTCTTCGACACGCTATAGAAGGCCTTCAGTCAGCGTCGAAGAGTAATCAGACAACGTCGAAAAAGCGGTCCGCCAGTTTGCCAGGCTGAGACACGCGCGCAGAATCCACACCAACCAGCAGTCCAAACCGTCTCCGCCTCGGGCAACCCATCCATCAGGCGCGGAGAACGCGCCACAATGCGGCTTAATATTACCGTTATATATCAACGCTTTGATTGTGGCGGAGCCGATGGGATTCGAACCCACGAGACCCTTCCGGGCCTACTCCCTTAGCAGGGGAGCGCCTTCGACCACTCGGCCACAGCTCCGCGGACGGGTTTATCCAAGGGTCCAGGCAGGGGCAAGGGCGAATTCGGCGCGGCTGCGCCAAAGACGGGACCCGAAAGCGTGCCGCATCAATCCGAAGTTTTGCTGAAATGCCGCACCGGCGCGATACCGATGCGATACCGACGTAATACCGACGTCCTGGTCTGGGCTGTCAGAGGTTGTTAACCTTTGAGCGCACTCAGGTGTTGAAGAGGAAGTGCAGCACGTCGCCATCCTTGACGATGTACCCTTTGCCTTCGGCCCGCATCTTGCCTGCATCCTTTGCGGCCTGTTCGCCGCCGAGCGACACGAAGTCATCGTAAGCGATTGTTTCGGCTCGGATAAATCCCTTCTCGAAGTCGCCGTGGATAACGCCCGCCGCCTTGGGGGCCGTGGTGCCCGCCGGGATCGTCCAGGCGCGTGCTTCCTTGGGGCCTGCGGTGAAGTAGGTTTCAAGCTTGAGCAGCTCGTAACCGGCCCGGATCAGCCGGTCCAGCCCTGCCTCCTCGAGCCCCATTTCCTCAAGAAAAAGAGAGGCTTCGTCGTCATCCAGCTGGCTGATCTCCTCTTCGATCTGGGCGCTGATGATGACATGCGCATTGCCCTGCGCTGCGGCCATTTCGGCCACTTTGGCCGAGTGTTCATTGCCCCCGGCCGCCTCGGCCTCGCCCACGTTGCAGACATAGAGAACCGGCTTGGTGGTCAGCAGCTGCAGCATTCCCCAGGCCCTGGCGTCCTCGGCGTCCACACTGACCGTACGAGCCGGTTTGCCGTCCTCCAGCGCGACCTTGGCGACCTCCATAAGCCGTTGTTGCTGAACGGCTTCCTTGTCGCCGCCGCGCACCTTGCGCACGATGTTGGCCAGGCGTTTCTCGATGCTCTCGAGATCGGCCAGCATCAGCTCGGTGTCGATCGTCTCGGCATCCGCCACCGGGTCCACACGCCCCTCCACATGGGTCACATCGCCGTCCTCGAAACAGCGCAGCACATGCGCAATCGCGTCCACCTCGCGGATATTGGCCAGGAACTGGTTGCCGAGGCCCTCGCCCTTGCTGGCGCCCTTGACCAGTCCGGCGATGTCGACAAAGGTCATGCGGGTCGGAATTTTCTGTTTGGATCCAGCGATTTCCGCCAGCCTGTCCAGCCGCGCATCGGGCACGGCAACCTCGCCCACATTCGGCTCGATGGTGCAGAAGGGGAAATTCGCGGCCTGCGCGGCGGCAGTCTTGGTCAGTGCGTTGAAGAGCGTGGACTTGCCCACATTCGGCAGTCCGACAATACCCATCCTGAAGCCCATGACGCACCTCTGCTTAACGCGGTTTTAATGCGAGGCTTCTAGGGTCCGGATGCGCTCTGTGCAAGGCGGTTCGGCGTCAGCCCATGACCCGTGTCAGCCCCGCCACCTCGACCGGCGCGCCCGCACCGGGCCGCGGCGTGACCTGCAGGCGCGAGGGCATACCCATGTCGGTGCCCTGAATGACCTCGAAGGGGCCATCCTGAAGGCCTGCGTCGCGCAGGTATCCGGCCAGGGCTGCGGCGGCGGCCCCGGTGGCGGGATCCTCGTAAACGCCATGGCCGGCAAAGGCGTTGCGCGCGTGGATGCGCGCAGTGGCCTGACGCCAGATCAGGTTGACGGTGACCAGGCCGTGCACCTGCATGAAGTCCGCGCCTGCGTCGAAATCATAGGCCATGGCGCGCAGAAGCTGTGCGTTGTCGAGCGGCAGCAGCAGATGCTCGGCCCCGCCATTGGTCAGCGCGGGGGGAACCGCGCTGTCCATGTCGTCCGGATGCAGGCCGAACTGCGCCCGCGCCTCTGCCAGAATATCCTCGGGCACCGGACGCCAGGACGTGCCCGGTGACACCAGGCGTGCGCCCCAGACGTCGCCGTCGGCATAGGCCGTAACGGTGATGTCGGCCGCATTGAGGGCCAGGGCATAGACCCCCTCGCCAAAGGCCGCGCCCAGTGCGGCACCCAGGGCAATGGTTGCATGGCCACAGAACGGGACCTCGGCCTCGGGCGCAAAGTACCGCGCGCGAAACCCGCCGCCCTCGCGCGTGGCAAAGACGGTTTCGGAGAAGCCGATCCGGGCGGCGATGGCCTGCATGTCCTCGGCCGGAGGCAGGGTTTCGGCGATCATCACCCCGGCGGGGTTGCCGCCCTTGCCGTCACTGGTGAAGGCGGCGAGTTTCTGAACGGTCATGGTCTGCCCCCTTTCGATCTGCTCGCGTTCATGGCGGCCCCGACGCGACCGCGCAAACGGTGATTTGTGATGATCCCGATCACCGGCGGCAATGCAGCGCGCATGAAAATCGCCCCGCTCCCATTGATTTCCGGCGCGCAACGTCGCAAAGGAGAAGCATCACGCAGGAGAGCATCAGATGTCCAGGATCGACGCCAAGTTCGCAGAGCTGAAAGCCAACGGGAAAAAGGCTTTCGTGTCCTATGTCATGGCCGGGGACCCCGACTACGACCGCTCGCTCGAGATCGTGAAGGGCCTGCCGGGCGCGGGTGTGGACGTGATCGAGCTGGGCCTGCCCTTCACCGATCCCATGGCCGATGGTCCGACCATTCAGCTGGCCGGTCAGCGCGCGCTGGGAGCGGGCATGACCTTGCAGAAAACCCTTGATATGGCAGCGGAATTCCGCAAGTCGGACGACACGACGCCGATTGTCCTGATGGGTTACTACAACCCGATCTACAACCGCGGGGTCGAGACGTTTCTGGCCGATGCCCGAGCCGCCGGGATCGACGGGCTGATCATCGTGGACCTGCCCCCCGAAGAGGATGAGGAACTGTGTATCCCGGCGCAGGCGGCGGGGCTGAATTTCATCCGCCTGGCCACGCCCACCACGGATGACAAGCGCCTGCCCAAGGTGCTGCAGAACACTTCGGGCTTTGTCTACTACGTGTCCATTACGGGCATCACCGGTGCCGCGGCGGCACGGGCGGGCGACGTGGCCCCCGAGGTCGCACGGATCAAGGCGGCGACGGATTTGCCGGTGATCGTGGGCTTTGGTATCCGCACACCCGAAACCAGCCGCGAGATCGCCAGTGTGGCGGACGGGGCCGTTGTGGGCTCGGCCATCGTTTCCGAGATCGCCGAGGGCAAGAGCGCCGCCGAAATTCTGGCCTTTGTCAAATCCCTCGCTGACGGCGCGCATTCCGCATAATCCGGGTTGTTCCGCGCATGGCGTGGGCGCACAGTCGGTGCATGGCTGAACGTTGCATGGATAGCCCGCTTGGGCCTTTGACATTTGTCTCTCATGACGGCGCGATCACGGCGTTGCACTGGCGCGAGGGCCGCAAGGATGACGCCCCCGGACTGGTAGAGGCCGAGGCACAGCTGAGCGCCTATTTCGCGGGCGAGCGCGAGGATTTCGACCTGCCGCTTGACGTTCGGGCCTCGGATTTTCAACGGCAGGTTTGTGATGCGATGCTGGCGATTCCGTTTGGCGAAACCCGGACCTATGGCGACTTGGCGCGCGATCTGGGCGTGCCCGCGCAGGCCATTGGAGGCGGCTGCGGAGGCAACCCGATCCCGATCATCATCCCCTGTCACCGGGTGCTGGGGGCCAGCTCACTGGGCGGGTTTTCGGCCAAGGGCGGGGTGGAAACCAAGGTCTGGCTGCTCAGGCACGAGGGGGCGGCGGGCCTGTTGATCTAGAGCCCGGTTTCGCCATTCCGATCCGGGAAAACCTGCTGGGCTATCCCTGCGGAAACGAGGTAGATCGAGGTGCCGATCAACCCCCAGAGCGCCCAGCTTTCCGGATGAAAATCGACCCAGGCCGCCCAGGCGGCGAATCCCGTCCACGCCAGGGCGACAGGCAGCGACAGAAGGCGCCAGCGCTTGGTGCGCACCGGGTGGATGAATTTCAGCGGCAGGAACATCGCAATGGCCAGCGCCACGACGATGGCGAGGCTGACGTAGAAATTCGGTTTGGCGGCAAAGATCACGATCACCACCATGTTCCAGGCCGCCGGGAAACCGGCAAAGGATTTATCCTTTGTTTTCATGCCCGTGTCGCACATGTAAAGGACGCTGGCAAAGGTGATCACGATGATCGCGCACCAGCCCGTCCAGCCCGGCAGAAGACCGGATTTGAACAGCGCAAAAGCCGGGATGAAGATGTAGGTCAGGTAATCGACCATCATGTCGAGGATCACGCCGTCAAAGCGTGGCGCGTTCTTTTCCACGTGGTATCGCCGCGCCAGAGGACCGTCGATGCCGTCCACGATGAAGGCCACGACGAGCCAGAGAAACATCAGGCTCCATTTGTCATCCACAGCGGCCAGCATGGCCAGCATGGCAAAGACCGCGCCCGAGGCTGTCAGGAGATGGACGCCAAGCGCCTTCAGTCGAATTGTCATGGCGCGCTACATGACGCAATTGCCTCGTCAGTGCAATCAGGCTTTGGGATGCGCACGCGCGTAGACCTCCAGGAGGCGGGCATTGTCCACGCCCGTATAGGCCTGCGTGGTCGAGAGCGAGGCATGACCCAGAAGCTCCTGGATGGTTCGCAGGTCCCCGCCCGCGTTCAGGAGATGCGTGGCAAAGCTGTGGCGCATGGCGTGCGGCGTCGCGGTGGCGGGCAGGCCCAGCTGCATCCGCGTGCGCTCCACCGCCTTTTGCACCATGCGCGGGTTCAGCTTGCGCCCCCGCGCGCCCAGAAAAACCGGCAGGTCCCGCGTGATCGGGAAGGGGCAGAGCCGCAGGTAGGCCTCGACCGCTTCGCGCGCGGCGGCGAGAACAGGGACCAGCCGCTCCTTGCCGCCCTTGCCGGTGATTCGCAGCGTCTCGGACAGGGGCAGGTCCGCGCCGGTCAGTGACAGGGCCTCGGAAATCCGCAAACCACAGCCGTAGAGAAGTGTCATGATGGCCGTGTCGCGCGCCCCGATCCAGGGTGTGTCCGACTGTACGCCCGCCACGTCGATCACCTCGCGTGCGGCCTCTTTGGTCAGCGGGCGGGGCAGTTTGCGGGTAAACTTGGGTGAACGGGTCGAGAGAATAGCCGTGGCATCGAACCCCTCGCGATCCGACAGCCAGCGCATGAAGGATTTCACGGCCGAAAGCTTGCGCGCCAGGCTGCGTGGCCCCACATCGCGCCCCCGGGTAAAGGCCATCCACGAGCGCATGTCGCCCACCGTGATCCGACCCAGCGGGGCAAGGCCCAGATCGCCGCCCTTGTGCTCGCTCATGAAGGCCAGAAACCCGCTCACGTCCCGGGCATAGGCATCAATCGTATTGTTGGAACTGCCGTTCAGCGCGCGCGATATGTCCAGCCAGTCCCGAAGCGCATCGCGGGCCGCGGCCGAAATCATGACAGCCAGCGGCGCATCGCCCGTTCAAACACGCCCGTGAAGAAGGTCAGAAGGTCCGTGCCCTGCTGCTGGGTGAACTGATGCGGGTCCTCGGCACCCATCACCAGCATCCCCGGCAGGCGCCCCTCGCCGAGGTTCAGCCGCAGGCAGGCCTCGGAGCGGATGTAGCCGGCCATGCGGCCATGCACGCGCTCATCCGCCTCGTGCAGCTGGCGCAGGGTGACGACGCGCCCCGGAGTGCCGCGTGTGTCGGCCAGATAGCTGTCGACAAAGCCCAGCTCGGCCACCGACAGAACCTCTCCCATGCGTTTGATCGACGGCTCGTCCTCGGGCGTGACCGATTCGAGGATCAGCCGGACACTGTCCACCCGCAGGATGTCGGCCACCTCGCCGCCCAGGTCCCTGAGAAAGGTTTCGAATTCCACGGGGTCCAGCATCCGCAGGATGGCGCGGTGAATGAGGTTCGTGCCCGCGAGGTTTTCGTAGGCCGCCGCGATCACGCTGCGATGGGTGTCCTCGAGCCGGTCCAGACGCGCCTCGAGCCGGTCCATCGCGATCCCCCGAAGGTCAACGATATTGCCCCCCATGGCGCGTTCGTTGGCGGCAATGAGCGCGCGCATCAGGTCCTTGTCTTCAAGGATCACATCGGGCTGCGTGATGATCTTTTCGCGCAGGACATCGTCCATGCGGGGTGCACTACTCATGACTGCCTCGGTCTTTTTGACGCGTTATTAAGCGTCTTTATGCCCTGTTAGGGGGATTTTTTAAAGTGTTTTATGGCTGTGGATAAGTGCGTTTGACCGCGTATTCGCCTCTGGCGGGCGGGTTCAGGGACCGCAGGCCCGCCGCATTTGGCCTGATTGCCCGCACCGGCGGGCAATGCGCGGCCCGTTCCGGACGTTCAGAGAATCTTCTGCCCCGTCTTCGCCCAATCCGCCAAAAACGCCTCCAGCCCCTTGTCGGTCAGCACATGCTCGGCCATCTGCTTGATCACCTTGGGCGGTGCGGTCATCACATCCGCGCCGATCATCGCCGACTGGTAGGCATGGTTCACCGTGCGGATCGAGGCCGCGAGAATCTGCGTGTCATAGCCGTAATTGTCATAGATCTGCCGGATGTCCGAGATCAGATCCATCCCGTCGAGGTTGATGTCATCCAGTCGCCCGATGAAGGGCGAGATGAACGTGGCCCCCGCCTTGGCCGCCAGCAGCGCCTGGTTGGCCGAGAAACACAAGGTCACGTTGACCATGTTGCCCTCGTTCGTCAGTACGTTGCAGGCCTTGAGCCCCGCCCAGGTCAGCGGTACCTTCACCGCGATGTTGCTTGCGATCTTGGCCAGCTTGCGCCCCTCGGCGATCATTGCATCGGCCTCAAGCGCGACCACCTCGGCGCTCACCGGGCCGTCGACCATCTCGGCGATTTCCCTGGTCACCTCGAGGATGTCACGCCCCGATTTCATGATCAGAGACGGGTTCGTCGTGACCCCGTCCACCATGCCCAGATCGTTCAGCTCGGCAATCTGATCCACCTCGGCGGTATCGACAAAAAATTTCATGGGGCAGGCCTCTCTGAGGTTGGCGTTTCGCGTCAATCCCATGTACCCCAAGGATGCGCCCACCGAAACCCCCCCAAGCGAGGCCCCCTTGCCGCCCGAGACCCCCGGTTTTTATGACGCAGGCGATCTGGTTGCTGTCCTGACCACGCAGCCGCTGAACCGGACGCTGGATTACCGCGCGCCCGAGGGCGGCTGCCACCTTGGTGCCTTTGTCGAGGTGCCACTGGGGCCGCGCAAGGTGCCGGGCGTGGTCTGGGGACCGGGGCGCGGGGATTTCGACCTCTCCAAGGTCCGCAGCGTAATCCGCGTGCTGGATGTAGCCCCCATGCGCGCCGAGATGCAGGAGTTCCTGATCCGTGCCGGCGACTACACGCTCACACCCTTGCCCGCGATGCTGCGGCTTGCGACCCGCGCGCCGGGCCTGGGTGATCCGCCCTCGATGCGCAAGGTCTACCGGCCGGGCGATCAGTTGCCCGACCGCATGACCGACGCACGGCGGCGCGTGCTGGGCGTGCTGGACGAATATGGCGGGCTCTCGTTCACCCTCAAGGAACTGAGCGACCATGCCGGGGTCACCCCGTCGGTGGTCAGGGGGCTGGTCAAACTGGGGGCGGTGCGCGAAGAGGACACGCCGCGCGATCTGCCCTATCCGCATCTCGACCCAGAGCTGCCGGGGGCCGAATTGACCGCCGATCAGGCCGCCGCCGCGGAGGCGCTGCGTTCGGGCATCAGGGCGCGCGATTACGGCACCACGCTTCTGCGCGGGGTCACCGGTTCGGGCAAGACCGAAGTGTATCTCGAAGCCGTGGCCGAGACCCTGCGCCAGGGCCGGCAGGCGCTGGTGCTTCTGCCCGAGATTGCACTGACCGAGGAATTCCTGCGCCGCATATCCGCCCGTTTCGGCGCGATGCCTGCCGAATGGCATTCCGGCGTGACCATGACCGAACGCCGCCGCGCGTGGAAGATGCTGGGGCAGGGTGGTTGCGAGGTCGTTGTGGGCGCGCGCTCGGCCCTTTACCTTCCCTTTAGGGATTTGGGGCTCATCGTCGTCGATGAAGAACACGACAGTTCCTACAAGCAGGAGGACGGTGTTCTTTACAACGCCCGCGACATGGCCGTTCTGCGGGCCTCGATCTGTGGGGCACAGGTGGTTCTGGCCTCGGCCACGCCGAGCCTGGAAAGCTGGACCAACGCGGAGGCGGGCAAATACGCGCGGCTCGACCTGACGACGCGGTTCGGCCCGGCCGTGATGCCCGAGCTTCGGGCCATCGACATGCGGGTCGAGGCATTGCCCGGCAACCGGTGGATATCTCCCACGTTGCAGGCGGCGGTGAAGGCCCGGCTGGAGAAGGGCGAGCAGTCGCTGCTCTTTCTCAATCGCCGTGGCTATGCGCCGGTCACGATCTGCCGCGCCTGCGGACACCAGCTGGGCTGTGCTCACTGCGATGCGCGCATGGTCGAACACCGTTTTCTCGAACGCCTCATGTGCCACCAGTGCGGCGAGACGATGCCGATCCCCTCCGTCTGTCCCGCCTGCGAAGCCGAGGACAGGCTGGCCGTGGTGGGACCGGGTGTCGAGCGGCTGGCCGAGGAAACCACGGCCCTCTTTCCGGAGGCCCGTATCGCAACACTCAGTTCCGATCTCTTCGGCTCGGCGCGGGCACTGAAAGAGCAGATCGCCGACATCGCCGAGGGTGCTGCAGACATCATCATCGGCACACAGCTTGTCGCAAAAGGTCACAATTTCAAACATTTGACGCTTGTGGGCGTGATCGACGCCGATCTGGGCCTTCAAGGCTCGGACCTGCGCGCCGCCGAGCGTACTTTCCAACTGATGCGCCAGGTCGCGGGCCGCGCGGGCCGCGCCGAGGCCCCCGGTACCGCACTCCTGCAAACATTCCAGCCCGAGCACCCGGTGATCCGCGCGATCCTTGCCGGCGACGAGGAGGGTTTCTGGCGCGCGGAGGCCCGTGAACGCGAGGCCGCGGGCGTACCGCCTTATGGCCGGATGGTCGGCATCGTGCTCAGCTCGACGGATGCGCAGGAGGCCTTTGACGTGGCCACCCATCTGGCCCGCAACGATGCCCCTATCCGCCGCGCAGGTGCTCAGGTCTTCGGTCCCGCACCCGCCCCCGTCGCCCGCATCCGCGGCCGCCACCGCGTGCGGCTTCTGGTCAAGGGCCCCAAGGGCGTGGCCCTGCAGCCTGCCGTGGCCCGATGGGTTGCCCAGGCCCGCGGCTCCAACCAGCTGCGTCTCACGATCGACATAGACCCGCAGAGTTTTTACTGATTGTCCGGTCCCCGTCCAATCGCTTCTTCTGGCGTAAAATATCCCCACCGGAGGCCCAAAATCAGGCGCGCGAAGCGCGCCCCCCGCTCCCCGCAGGGGACCGTGTTCTGGCGCAGCCAGGGCGCGGCGGCCAAGCTGCCTTGGCCACCCAATTGTGCGCCTCTCCCCCTCGCCAATCGTCAAACATGGGCGTAAAGCAAATCCATGACCCAGATCGTCCCCCTGGCCGACGCCCGCACCCTGCCTTTGTGGCGCAGACCGACCACGCTGCTGTTTCTCATGGCGGCGGCGATGCCGATCGCGTTTTCCACCTGGTCGGCGCTTCTGAACAATTTCACCATCGAAGTGGCGGGTTTTGACGGCTCGGACATCGGCTGGTTGCACACGGTCCGTGAAATCCCGGGCTTTCTTGCAATCGGGGTCATCGCGATCATCATCTTCATGCGCGAGCAAGTCCTGGGCCTTGTTTCATTGGTCCTCCTGGGCGTGGCGACCGGGATCACCGCCTGGTTCCCCTCGATGGGCGGGATTCTCACGATCACCATGCTCAGCTCGATCGGGTTTCACTACTACGAGACGGTCAACCAGTCGCTCCAGCTGCAATGGCTCGACAAGGCACGCGCACCGCAGGTTCTGGGCTGGCTGGTGGCCGCAGGCTCGGGCGCGACGCTTCTGGTCTACCTGATCATCGTCGCCCTGTGGGAGCCGCTGGGCCTGACCTACAACATCGTCTACCTTCTGTCGGGCGGGACCTGCGCGGCCATCGCGATCTTCGCCTTGCTGGCTTATCCGCAATTCGAGGCCCCGAACCCGCAGATCAAGCGTCTGATCCTGCGCCGCCGCTACTGGCTCTACTACGCGCTGCAATTCATGGCTGGGGCCCGGCGGCAGATTTTCGTCGTCTTCGCGGGCTTCATGATGGTCGAGAAATTCGGTTTTGCGGTGCACGAGGTGACCGCGCTGTTCCTGATCAACCTCGTGGCCAACATGATCTTTGCCCCCTTCATGGGTCATGCCGTGGCGCGGTTCGGAGAGCGTCGCACCCTGATCTTCGAATATGCGGGCCTCGCCCTTGTTTTCCTGGCCTATGGCGGCATCTACCTGTTTGGCTGGGGCGTGATCCTGGCGGCGGTTCTCTACGTGGTGGACCACCTCCTTTTCGCCCTGGCGCTGGCGCTCAAGACCTATTTCCAGAAGATCGCCGACCCGGGCGATATTGCCCCCACGGCAGCGGTGGCTTTCACCATCAACCATATCGCCGCGGTCTTTCTGCCGGCCCTTCTGGGCTATTTGTGGCTGATCTCGCCCGCGGGGGTTTTCGGGCTTGCGGCGGGCATGGCCAGCGTGTCACTTCTGCTGGCCTGCCTGATCCCGCGCCACCCCGAGCCGGGATACGAAACCCGGTTCTCACGCCCCGTGCCCACAGCCGCCGAATGATGCCGATGGAACCGACATGACAACCTACACCGCCCTGACCACGCTCGCCGGCCAGACCCGGGCCGAGGCGCTCGCCGAGACCCTTGAAATGCTGGACCCAGAACCCACCGGGATCGGAACCTTCGAGATCGAGGACGGCACCGGCACCTGGGAGGTGGGCGCCTATTTCAGCGCGCCGCCGGATATTGCGGGTCTCGAACTTCTCGCGGCTGCACATGATGCGAAGCCTTTCGTGATTTCCGAAGTGCCGGACCAGGACTGGGTCGCCAAGGTGCGCCGTGAGCTGACGCCGGTCGAGGCGGGGCGGTTCTATGTCCACGGCAGCCATGACGCACACACCGTGCCCGACGGCGCCCAGCCGCTTCTGATCGAGGCGGCGATGGCCTTTGGCACAGGGCATCACGGAACAACCCAAGGCTGCCTTCTGGCGCTCGATACCCTTGCAGACAAAGGATTTGTCGGCGCATCCGTGGCCGATATAGGCTGTGGCACCGCGGTGCTGGCCATGGCGGCGGCACGGATTTGGTCAGGCGCGATACTGGCCAGCGACATCGACGAGGTGGCGGTGGACGTGGCGCGCGCCAATGTGGCGGCCAACGGGCTGGAGGGGCGTATCGATTGTGTCGAGGCCAGGGGGTTCGATCACCCGAACCTCAAGGCTGCGCCCTTCGATCTGGTCTTCGCCAATATCCTCAAGGGTCCGTTGATCGATCTCGCCCCGGAAATGACCGACCGGCTGACGCCGGGAGGATACGCGATTCTTTCGGGCATTCTGAACGAGCAGGCGGACGAAGTTGCCGGTGTTTATGTGAAACTTGGAAACAGTATTGCGGATCGACGCGAGATTGGTGACTGGACGACGCTAATGCTCAGGAAAAATGCGCACAATTCCCTTTAAATCTTGGGCATTATTGGTGGCTGCCGCGAAATTGCCACATTTGACGCTTAGCTTTTTTCTGTGATCTGGCGGGGGCCGGAAAACAGGATGGTGCTATGTCCGACACAAGGAACGGATTTGGAACCCGGCTGAAAAACGTCGAGCGCAAACACGCGAAGATGGCACGTGGCTATGACTGCAAGGTCGGCCGCGACGGTCTGATTGTTTTCAAGCCGAAACGGCGCCGCGCACGGTTCCCCTGGAAGGGCCTCATGCTCCTGGCCATCGGGGTGCTGAGCTTCAAGGGTCTGGTGATCGCCTATACCGGAGACGACGCCTATGACCAGAGGGTCGCCGAATTGCGTGTTGGCACCATGCCCGAGCAGTTCGGTGCGGTCGTGATGCAGACCGACCCGGTCTCGGCGATGATCGCCACCCAGATTCGGCCCTTTCTCTGACCCCGCACGCGCTCCTGAATGAGGGATCGTGACGCCGGGACGATATTTGCGTGCCGCCGATTGTTCCGGCTGCAAAATACGAGTGCCCCCCAAGGTATCCAGTGAAAAAGACCCTGTGCCAGGCTACCGGCACAGGGTCTCTTTTTCAGGCGGGTCCGCGGTTTGACCCGTCGGCCGACACTGTCAGTGCATGATCGTCATGCGCTGAATGTCGCCCCGGGCGATACCGATATCTTCCAGCTCGCGGTCGCTGAGATTTTCCAGCGCGCGGCGGGTCAAGCGCTGTTCATTCCAGGCGGTGATGCCGGCCCGGAGGCGGGAGAAGAAGGACACACCGTTCGAGGCAACGGTGGGGCGGGAGAGTTCAATCGCAGCCATTGTGGGGATCCTTTGATGATCGGGTTGTGTTTCAGCTTTTCTTGATCGGCATGTAGGGGGATGCGGTGTGTGTCGCAACTGTGTATTACGCATAGTCCATATGCAGTTCTTGCAAGGGTTTCACCGCTGCGAGCGACGGAGTGTCCCTGCGTTGGCCAGCAGGGATACCAAGGAGAGTGCCGCAATCTTCTTGGTGTTTGTTCCCGTTTCGTGCTATGCCCGGAAAAAATAACGAAGCAGGGTGGCAGTCATGCGGGTACTGGGCATTGACCCCGGGTTGAGAAATCTCGGCTGGGGCATCATTGACATGGAGGGAAGCCGATTGCGCCATGTCGCCAACGGCGTGTGCACATCCGGGGCAGGTGACTTGTCGGACAGGTTGCTGGCGCTTTTCGAGCAGCTGACCGAGGTGGTTGCGCGGCACGGGCCCGACACGGCTGGGATCGAGCAGACGTTCGTGAACAAGGACGGTGCGGCCACGCTCAAGCTGGGCCAGGCGCGTGGCATCGCGATGCTGGTGCCCGCGCGGGCGGGGCTGAGCATCGGGGAATACGCCCCGAACCACGTCAAGAAGACGGTGGTCGGTGTTGGCCACGCAGACAAGATCCAGATCATGCATATGGTGAAGATGCAGCTTCCGGGGGCGGAACCTGCCGGACCTGACGCCGCCGATGCGCTGGCCATCGCGATCTGTCACGCGCACCATATGGGCACTGCCCGGGCCATTCGGAATGCCGAGAAGTTGCGCGCATGATCGGGCGGATTGCAGGGCGCATCGATTACCGCGCAGTGGATCATGTTCTGATCGACGTGAAGGGCGTGGGGTATCTTGTCTATTGCTCGGAGCGGACCCTGCAGGCGCTGCCTGCTGCTGGCGAACATGCGGCGGTCTACACGGACCTTCTGGTGCGCGATGACCTAATGCAGCTTTTCGGGTTCACCACGCTCGTTGAAAAGGAATGGCACCGGCTTTTGATGTCGGTGCAGGGGGTCGGGGCCAAGGCGTCGCTGGCGATCCTCGGGGCGCTGGGCGTGGACGGGGTGGGCCGGGCCATTGCGCTGGGCGACTGGAATGCCGTAAAGGCCGCCAAGGGCATCGGCCCCAAGACGGCGCAGCGCGTGGTCAACGAACTGAAGGACAAGGCCCCGCAAGTGATGGCCATGGGGACCGGCCCGGCCTCGGCAGCCATTCCCGATGCTGGCGAGGTGGACGAGGTGATCGAACCGGTCGCGGCCCCATCTGCACCGCTGGCCAACCCGTCGGCGCAGGCCGAGGCGTTGTCTGCACTGGGCAACCTAGGCTATGCCCCCGGTGAAGCTGTTGCTGCCGTTGCGCGTGCTGCGGGAGAGGCCCCGGAGGCGGACACGGCAGTGCTGATCCGGATGGCCTTGAAGTCACTGGCGCCGGATGGATGATGGTCGGGATGGTGGGTGCGAGCACCCATCCTGAGAGGATGACAGATGAGCGAACCTGACCCCACCCTGCGCCCCGAGGTGCGGCCCGAGGATGTGGACCGGGCGCTGCGTCCGCAGCGGCTGGCAGACTTCATCGGGCAGGCAGAAGCGCGGGCGAACCTGGGTGTTTTCATCGCATCCGCCCGGCAGCGCGGCGAGGCCATGGATCACACGCTGTTCCATGGCCCTCCTGGACTGGGAAAGACGACGCTGGCGCAGATCATGTCGCGCGAGTTGGGTGTCGGGTTTCGCATGACCTCGGGCCCGGTGCTGGCAAAGGCCGGGGACCTCGCGGCGATCCTCACCAATCTCGAGGCGCGCGATGTGCTTTTCATCGACGAAATTCACCGTTTGAACCCGGCTGTCGAGGAGGTGCTGTACCCTGCGCTCGAGGATTTCGAGCTGGACCTCGTGATCGGCGAGGGACCTGCGGCGCGCACCGTGCGGATCGAGCTGCAGCCCTTCACGCTGGTTGGCGCGACCACGCGTCTGGGGCTTTTGACCACGCCCTTGCGCGACCGCTTCGGCATCCCGACGCGACTGCAATTCTACACGGTCGATGAACTCCACGAGATCGTCTCGCGCAATGCCGAGAAGCTGAGCCTGCCCTGCGCACGCGACGGGGCCATGGAAATCGCGCGCCGGTCCCGGGGCACGCCGCGGATCGCCGGGCGTTTGCTGCGCCGCGTGGTGGATTTCGCCGTGGTCGAAGGCGACGGGCGGATCACGAAGGCCCTGGCGGACGGGGCGCTGACGCGGCTGGGCGTGGATCATCTGGGGCTTGACGGGGCGGACCGGCGGTATTTGCGCCTGATCGCCGAGGCCTATCAGGGCGGGCCGGTCGGGATCGAGACGCTGAGCGCGGCCCTCAGCGAATCCCGCGATGCGCTGGAAGAGGTGATCGAGCCGTTTTTGCTGCAACAAGGTCTGATCCAGCGCACGCCGCGCGGCCGAATGCTGGCCCAGGGTGGGTGGCGGCACCTCGGTCTGGATGCGCCGAAACAGGCCGGTCAGACCAATCTTTTCGGCAAGTAGGCGGGCCGTTGACCTCTGGCGCGCGTATGATAGGCGGGGCCCGGGAGGCCCACGCATGACACCGGATCAGATCGAAAAGCTGTTTACCCGCTCGGATGGTGATTTCTTCTTTGCACGCTGGGGTCGGCCCGTTGCTCCGATCGTTTTCGGCATCGACGATGCGACGCTTGCCGTTGTGAAGGGTGCCATCGAGGCCGTTGTCACCGTGGCCGGGCACCAGATGGCCGAAACGGACCCCGAGTTGGGCGCGAACCTGATGGTCTTCTTCTTTCGCGAATGGGACGAACTTCTGCAGGTGCCCGACCTCGATCGTCTGATCCCCGATCTCGACCCTTTGGTGTCGCGTCTCAAGAGGGCGGAGGCGAACCAGTACCGGATTTTCCGGTTCGATGAGTCCGGCGCGATCCGGGCCAGTTTCGTCTTTCTGCGGATGGACAGGCATCTGAGCGCGGTGCCGGCTGAAACGCTGGCGCTGAGCCAGGTCGTGCAGACAATCGTGACGTGGTCTGACACAGCGTTTCGGGACATGTCACCGCTGGCGGTTATGCCCGACACCGAGGCCGTGATCCTGAGACCCGAGATCGCGGGCCTGATCCGTGCGGCCTATGATCCGGTACTGCCCGGTATGTCACGGGACGGGTCTCATGCGCTGAGGCTGGCGGCCAGGATGGGCAAAACGTGAGACGAATGGGAATGCCCCGACCCTCAGTCGTAGGCCGCTGGGGTTATCCGCTCAAATCCGGGGGCTTTTCCACATTGTTTTGGAATTGCCTTGTCCCGTCCGAAGCAGCCGACAGCGGGGCGATCCGGTGATTGCCCCGCGCCCCCGGATTGGCATAGCGTCGGGAGCAGGAGGCGCAGATGTCGAACCCCAACATCCATTTCACCCGCGCGGAGTTTGCCGATCGTCAGAGCCGCGCGCGGCAAAAACTGTCCGAGCTTGGCCTCGATGGCCTTCTGATCTTCAGGGCCGAGGACATGTATTGGCTGACCGGCTACGAATCCGACGGGTTCTGCATCTTCGGCGCGATGTTTCTCGGAACCGACGGGGCGCTTGCGCATCTGGCGCGGCCCGCGGACCTGGGCAATCTGGCCTATTCGTCGATCTGCGAGGACGTGCATGTCGCCCATGATCTCGAGGATGAGCCACGCGCGGTCCAGGTGCGCGCCATGCTTGCCGCAAAGGGTATGGAAGGCAGGCGCATCGGTATTCAGACCGAGACTATGGGCCTGACGCCGAAGCTTTTTCTCGAGATTTCCGAGACGCTGGAGGGCTGGTGCACGCTCGATACACCGCCCGATGTGATGCGCGTGCTCAGGCGGGTCAAAAGCCCGCAGGAGCTCGCCTATTTTCGCAAGGCCGGGCAGATCATGGGGCCGGTCATGGACAATGTCATCGCGGCCACCCACGAGGGGGCGTTCGAGGGCGACATCTATGCGGCTTTCTATGACACGCTGTTTCGGATGGATGCGGACCTGCCCGCGCATGTCCCGCCCTTCGGAAGCGGGGCCAGTGCGCTGAACCTGCGCTATACGACCGGGCGCAAACATGTGCTGGAGAATGACCAGGTGACGCTGGAACTGGGGCTGGGATACCGGCACTACCATGTGGCCTGTATGGGGGTCGTCCTGACCGGACCCGAGATTGACGAGCGACACCTGAAGATGCACGCGGCCAGTGTCGCGGCGCTGGAAAACGTGCAGGCCATCCTGCGCCCGGGCACCACCGTCGGGCAGCTTTTCGACGCCTACCGCGATACGCTGGCGGAACATGACCAGACCAATTCGGTCCTCACCGTCTGCGGCTATACGATGGGTGCCATGTGGCCCCCGACCTGGATGGAGCAGCCATTGATTTTCACCGACAACCCGACAATTCTGGAGGAGAACATGGTGTTTTTCACCCACATGATCCTCAACGACCGCACCACAGGGCTGACCATGGCGGTGGGCGAGACCGCGATCATCACCGCGCGCGCGCCCGAGATCATCACCCACGCCCCGCGCGACCCGATCATCAGGATGTAGCCCATGACCCACTTGTTTCCCGTGCGCGTCTACTACGAGGACACCGACATGGGCGGGATCGTCTATCACGCCAACTATCTCAAGTATATCGAGCGGGCGCGCAGCGACTGGGTCGCCGAGATGGGCCTCGATCAGAACACCATGCGCGAAGAGGGCGTGGTCTTTGTCGTGCGTCGGGTCGAGTGTGACTACCTGATGGCCGCGCGGTTCAATGACCGGCTGGAGGTACATACCCGGTTGCAGACCGTGACCGCCGCGCGGCTGGTGATGGAACAGGAGGTCTGGCGCGGGCCTGACCTCGTGTTTGGCGCCGTGGTCACCGCCGTTTGCATGAATGCCGCCGGTCAGCCGGTGCGTCTTCCGGCGAATATCCGCCTGCTTTTGCATTGAACCCGCGGATTTTTTGCCTGTGACACGGTTGTTATTGGCTTTCCCCGTTAATTTCCTCTAGTTTCGCCGCAAAACAAGGCCCAGATAAAACGGGCCGTCAAAAAAAGAGCAGGCAGAATGGAAACAGAGACCCTCGCAATGGCGCAGGAGATTGATTTCTCCATGTGGGGATTGTTCGCGCAATCCACCTTCGTCGTGAAAATCGTGATGCTGATGCTGATCGCGGCCTCGTTCTGGGCGTGGTCGATCATCATCCAGAAGCTGATCATGTACCGCAAGGCCCGTCGGGAGGCTGAACGCTTCGACCAGCGATTCTGGTCCGGTGAGCCCCTGGACGAGCTTTTCAACGAGATCGGCACCGATCCGGACGGGCAGTCCGAAAAGGTGTTCGCCGCCGGCATGACCGAATGGCGGCGCAGTCACCGCAATGACGGAGGCATGATTGCCAATGCCACGGCGCGGATCGACCGCAGCATGGACGTGGCCATCGTCAAGGAAAGCGAACAGTTGCAATCTGGGCTGTCGGTGCTGGCCACGGTGGGGGCCACGGCACCCTTCGTGGGCCTTTTCGGCACGGTCTGGGGCATCATGCACGCGTTTATCGGGATTGCCGAGGCGCAAAACACCAGCCTCGCCGTTGTGGCACCCGGCATCGCGGAGGCGCTGCTGGCCACGGCGCTGGGTCTGCTGGCCGCTATCCCGGCGGTGGTCTTCTACAACAAGCTGAGCGCGGACAGCGATCGCATCGTCGCGGGCTACGAGGCCTTTGCCGACGAATTCGCAACCATACTCAGCCGCCAGCTGGACAGTTAGTCATGGCCCGCAAGTGTGCAAACCACCCCAGGCCCGAATGCGAATTGAATGCAATCGCCGTCTCGAACGGTGGGTGCGATTCCTTTATTCTACCCGCGCGAGGCATGACCTAGATGGGCGGTGGTGTGGTTCAGAAAACCGGAGGCGGCGGGCGGAGGCGTCGCGGTCGCGGCCGGTCGCGGCCGATGGCCGAGATCAACGTCACGCCATTCGTGGACGTGATGCTGGTGCTTCTGATCATTTTCATGGTCGCGGCCCCACTGATGACCGTGGGTGTGCCGGTCGAACTGCCGGAAACGGCCGCCAATGCTCTGTCGGGCGAGGATGAGGAGCCGCTGGCGATCACCATCACCGCCGATGGTGTCGTGATGATCCAGACCACGGAAGTGCCGCGTGAGGCGCTGGTGGCGCGGCTGCGCGCAATTGCCGCCGAGCGCGACAGCACGCGGGTTTTCCTGCGCGCGGACGGTGCGGTGCCCTATGCCGACGTGGTGCAGGTCATGGGGGCGCTCAATCGTGGCGGGTTTGACAACATCGGGCTTGTGACCGATGCGGGCGGGCCGACGCTTGATGAGACGGACGGCTGAGGCGCAGGGGCGTGAACACCGGTCAGATCATATCGGGCGCAGGGCATACGATCCTGATCGGCTGGGCGTTGATCGGCAACCTCTTTGCCGCAACGCCCAAGCCGTTCGAGGTGACCCAGGTGACCGCCGTGTCGACCGAGGAGTTCAACGCCATCATGGCCGCGCAGCGCCCGCCGCAGGCGGCATCGGACGTGGCCGTTCCGGACGCGCCCGAGGTGAGCCCCGATTCGCCCGATCTCAGTTCCCAGACCGACCCCGCGACCGAACAGGCCCAGCCCGAAACCACCGAGAACACGCCCCCGGATGCAGCCCCGGACGTGGCAGAACTGACACCGCTGCCCGAGGCCGAGGTCGAGGACACATCGCCCGAGTTGCAGCAGCCCTCCGAGGATGTGGCGGCGCTTCTGCCTGAAACCAGCGAACGTCCCAAACAGCGCCCGGTCGAGCGCGTAGCCCCCGAACAGGTGGACCCGCCCGAGCCGGACACCGCAATTGACGACGTGGTGCGCGAAGAAGTGGTTCCGGACGAGGCCGCCGAGGTCCCGCAGGAGGAAACCGAGGCGACCGCGCCCGAGGCTGCCGCGACCGAGATTGTGACCGAAGCCGAGCAAATGGCCGCGGCAGCCGTCACGCGATCGCTGCGTCCCAAGACACGGCCCAAGGCACCCAAGCCCGCCGAAGAACCCGCGCAGCCTTCGGCGATCGAGGCCGCGTTGCAGGCCGCGCAGGACAACGTGACCGATACCGAGCCGGCCAGCCGCCCCACGCCCTCGGGCCCGCCACTCACGGGCGGCGAAAAGGACGCGCTGCGCGTGGCGGTGCAGCAATGCTGGAACGTCGGATCTCTCAGCACCGAGGCGCTGAACACAACAGTGGTCGTGGCCGTCGATATGTCTGAAGACAGCAGGCCCGTCCCCGGCTCGATCCGCATGATCGGCTCTTCGGGCGGGTCGGACACGGCGGCGAGACAGGCATTCGAGACCGCACGACGGGCGATTATCCGCTGTGGCGCGCGTGGTTTCAGCCTGCCGGTTGAAAAATACGCCCATTGGCAGACGATAGAAATGACCTTCAATCCCGAGAAGATGAGGATCAAATGATGACACGCATCCTGACCCTGCTGGCGGCGCTCCTGTTGCTTGCCTTGCCACCCATGGCCACGGCGCAGGACGGCCCGCTCCGGATTGAGATCACCGAGGGCGTGATCGAGCCCCTGCCGTTTGCGGTGCCCGACTTCGTGGCCGGGGATGCCGCCTCGGCAGAAATGTCGCGCAACATTGCGCGGGTCATTGCGGCGGATCTTGTCGGTACGGGGCTCTTCCGCGAAATATCGCAGGATGCGTTCATCTCCCGCGTCACAAGCTTCTCCAGCCCGGTGCAATTCGCCGACTGGAAGGCGATCAATGCGCAGGCGCTGATCACGGGGGCCGTGGATGTGGACAGCACGGGCAAGGTGGTCGTGCGGTTCCGGGTCTGGGACGTCTTTGCGGGCAAGGAACTGGAAAACGGATTGCAGCTGGTCGGCACCACAGATGGTTGGCGGCGTATCGCGCACAAGGTGGCCGATCAGGTCTATAGCCGGATCACCGGCGAGGGCGGCTATTTCGACAGCCGAGTGGTGTTCGTGGCCGAGACCGGCCCCAAAGGGCAGCGTGCCAAGCGGCTGGCAATCATGGATTACGACGGTGCCAATGTGAAATATCTCACCGATAGCGCCAATATCGTGCTCGCCCCGCGGTTTTCACCAACCGGGGATCGCATTCTCTATACCAGCTACGAAACCGGCTTCCCCCGCGTTTACCTGCTGGATGTGGCCAGCGTGAGTCGCCGCGAGTTGGAAAACCAGGTCGGCACCATGAGTTTTGCTCCACGTTTCTCGCCCGATGGGCGCACGGTGGTTTATTCCCTGATCACGGGCGGCAACACGGACATCTACCGCATGGATATTGGCAGCGGCGCAAGCGCGCGGCTGACCAGCGCCCCGTCGATCGAAACCGCCCCGAGCTACAGCCCGGATGGCAGCCAGATCGTTTTTGAAAGCGACCGCAGCGGATCGAATCACCTCTATGTCATGCCCGCCGGCGGCGGTGAGGCGCGCCGGATCAGTAGCGGCAAAGGTCAGTATGGCACGCCCGTCTGGTCGCCACGGGGCGACTACATCGCGTTCACCAAACAGTCGAAAGGCCGGTTCCATATCGGCGTGATGCGCACCGATGGCAGCGAAGAGAGGCTATTGACCGCGTCCTTCCTGGACGAAGGCCCGACATGGGCGCCCAATGGCCGGGTGATCATGTTCACCCGTGAAACTCAGGGCGCGCAGGGGCAGGCGAGACTCTATTCGGTCGACATCACGGGCCGGAACCTGCGGCAGGTGTCCACGGCCACTGGCGCGAGCGATCCTTCGTGGTCGCCCCTGCAGTAACGCGGCAACGGATTCCCATGGGCCACGGCCTGTGATAAAAGAAGCGAGAGGCAGACAATGGAAAACACCTTTATTGAGCGGGGCAGAACGATGAAACTGATGCAAAAGGCACTGATCCTCGGGGCCGTACTGGCCCTTGCGGCCTGTACGAACCCGGATCGGTTCGACGATACGAACAATGTGGACCTCAACAACGGCGCGGGGATGGCGGGCAGCGCGTCTGACCCCACATCGCCGGCCTATTTCCAGCAGACAGTGGGTGATCGGGTCCTTTTCCCTGTCAACCAGCACACGCTGACGGCGCAGGCTCAGCAGACGCTGAACGGGCAGGCGAACTGGCTGTTGACGAACACCGACTACGATGCTCTGATCGAGGGACATGCCGACGAGCGGGGCACGCGCGAATACAACGTCGCGCTGGGCGCGCGCCGGGCCAACTCGGTGCATGAATACCTGATCAGCCAGGGCGTACCGGCCAATCGTCTGCGCGTGGTGAGCTATGGCAAGGAACGTCCAGTCGAGATTTGCAGCGACGAAGGCTGTTATGCCCAGAACCGGCGGGCGGTCACGGTGATTTCGATCGGACCGGGCGTCTGAAGCGAAGGGGGCAGTCATGCGCGTTTGGGTGGTTTTGAGCGTTGTGGTGGCGCTGGTGTTGCCAGTGTCGGCATGGCCGCAATCGCGTGAGGAAACGCTGGCCGACATCCGGCAGGAACTGACCGTGATGTATGTCGAAATACAGAAGCTCAAGCGTGAATTGAGCACCACCGGTGGCGTCAGCACTGGCGGCAGTGGTGGAACCGTTCTGGACCGTGTGAACGCCATTGAGGCCGAATTGCAGTCTGTGACAGCCAGGACCGAAGAACTGGAACTGCGCATCAACCGTATCGTGCAGGACGGCACCAACCGCATTGGCGATCTGGAGTTTCGCCTGGTCGAACTGGAAGGTGGCGATGTCAGCCAATTGGGCGAGACCTCGACCCTGGGTGGTGACCTTCCCGGAGGGTCGGGCACCGCCACGATCACGCCCGATCCCGAAACGGAAACCGGGGTCGAGCTGGCAGTGGGCGAGCAGGCCGATTTCGACCGCGCTGTGGCCGCTCTGGAGGCGGGCAACAGCGACGAGGCGGCGCAGCTGTTCGCGGATTTCGGAACGGCCTATCCCGGTGGCCCGCTCAGCGGCCGGGCGGCGGTGCTGCGCGGCGAGGCGCTTGAGGCTTCGGGCGATCTGACCGGCGCGGCGCGGGCCTATCTCGATGCGTTTTCCGCGGCTCCTCAGGGCACCGAGGCACCCGATGCGCTGTTTCGTCTCGGCCAGGCGCTGGGCCAGCTGGGACAGACCGAAGAGGCCTGCCTGACATTGGGCGAGGTCGAGGCGCGTTTCCCCGGCTCCGAACCGGTGCTTGAGGCACAATCGGCCATGCGCACCCTGGGGTGTTCGTGAGAAAAACCTCCGTTGGGAAGCTGAACCGTCTTCTTCGCGATTTCTTCGAGTACCCGGTCGGGCGGCTGGGGGTCGCCGTGTCGGGTGGTGGCGACTCGGTTGCATTGTTGTGCCTGCTGTCGGACTGGTCCGCCTGTGGCGGCCCCGAGATCGAGGCGGTCACGGTAGATCACGGATTGCGCCCCGACTCCGCACGGGAAGCCCGTTTTGTTGCAATGCTGTGCACGCAATTGAACATCCCTCATACGACATTGATTTGGGATGGGCCGGACGCCAGCGGCAATCTTCAGGATCAGGCTCGACGCGCACGGTATCAGATGATGGCGGATTGGGCTGAAGGGCGCGGAATTGTCGACATTGCATTGGGCCACACGACCGATGATGTCGCGGAAGGGTTTCTGATGCGGCTGGCGCGGGGATCGGGGCTGGATGGGCTTTCGGCGATGTCGGACAGTGTCGAATTTTTCAAGCCCGTCCGGTTTGTGCGCCCGTTACTGGGCGCCAGCCGGGACGAGCTGCGGGCCTATCTGAAAGGCAGGGGACAGGTCTGGACGGATGATCCAAGCAATCTCGACGACCGGTTCGAGAGGGCACGCATTCGCAAGGCGCTGGACGTGCTGAATGACCTGGGCATCACGCCGGGCAAAATTTCAAGGACCTCCGAAAGGTTGCGGGATGCCCGCGAAGACTTGACGTCTTATGTGTCGGACTTCGCCCGGGAAGCGGTACAGTTTGATGCGGGCGATCTGGTTCTTGCCATCGACAGAGACGGCGCCGGGCCGGGAGGCCGATTGGTGACAAAATCCGCGGAAACGTTTCGACGTATTCTGCGGGCCGGCGTCATGTGGATTTCGGGGTCGGAGTATGCGCCCCGAAGCGACAGTCTGGATCAGCTGATTGCGGCGGAACATGCCCGGACATCCGCCACGGTGGGAGGATGCAGGGCGGTGTTTCATCGCGGAACGATGCGCCTGACCAGGGAATGGAAAGCTGTGGCAGAAACCCGTTGTGAGGCTGGAGAGACCTGGGACGGACGGTGGCTCCTGACCGGGCCCGAAGACGGGGGTTTGGAAATCGCGGCCCTGGGTGAAGCGGGGTTGGAACGCTGTTCGAACCGCAAGGCAACAGGACGCCCCGCGGCCAGCCTGATCGCCGGCCCGGCAGTATGGCGGCATGGTGAGGTGATTGCAGCGCCGCTCGCGGGTCTGTCCAACGGATGGTCGGCGAAACTCATCCGGAACGAGGAGTCTTACTTTTCATTGCTATAATCGCATTGAAGATAGGGCCATGATCTCTATTTAAGAATAATGCCCCTTGTGTTAGAGCCGGGGCCTGACGCATTTAGGAGATACGCCTTGGGCAATGCACGCACCGTCGCCTTCTGGTTGGTTCTGTTCCTGCTGATTCTCGCGCTTTTCAACCTGTTCAGCGGCGCGGGCAGCACTTTGCAAAGCAAGCCTGTTCCGTATTCGGAATTCGTGGCCACAGTCCAGGATGGCGGCGTGAGCCGGGTCACCCTGGATGGCGAGCGGGTACTCTATCGCGGCTCGGACGGCGTGGACTATGTCACGATCAAGCCCGTGGACGCCGAAATCACGCAGTTGCTGATCGACAGGGGCGTCCCGTTCGCGGCCGAAAGCCAGGAACAGTCGGGCTTCCAGGCCTTCCTTCTGACACTGGCACCGTTCATCCTTCTGATCGCGGTCTGGGTTTATTTCATGAACCGGATGCAGGGCGGCGGCAAGGGCGGCGCGATGGGTTTTGGCAAGTCCAAGGCCAAGATGCTGACCGAGAAACATGGCCGCGTGACCTTTGACGACGTGGCGGGCATCGACGAGGCCAAGGAAGAGCTTGAGGAAATCGTCGAGTTCCTGCGCAACCCGCAGAAATTCTCGCGCCTTGGCGGACAGATCCCAAAGGGTGCGCTTCTGGTGGGCCCTCCGGGGACTGGTAAGACGCTGCTGGCGCGTGCGATTGCGGGTGAGGCGGGCGTGCCGTTCTTCACCATTTCGGGTTCGGATTTCGTCGAGATGTTCGTGGGTGTCGGTGCCAGCCGCGTGCGCGACATGTTCGAACAGGCCAAGAAGAACGCGCCCTGTATCGTCTTCATCGACGAAATCGACGCCGTGGGCCGCCACCGTGGCGCGGGCTATGGCGGCGGCAATGACGAGCGCGAACAGACGCTCAACCAGCTCCTTGTCGAGATGGACGGGTTCGAGGCCAACGAAGGCGTGATCATCATCGCGGCCACGAACCGCAAGGATGTCCTGGACCCCGCGCTGCTGCGCCCGGGCCGGTTCGACCGTCAGGTCACGGTGCCCAATCCCGACATCAAGGGCCGCGAGAAAATCCTCGGTGTGCACGCCCGAAAGACACCGCTGGGCCCCGATGTGGACCTGCGTATCATCGCGCGTGGCACGCCTGGTTTCTCGGGGGCCGATCTGGCGAACCTGGTGAACGAGGCCGCGCTGATGGCGGCGCGCATCGGGCGGCGGTTCGTGACGATGGAGGATTTCGAGCAGGCCAAGGACAAGGTCATGATGGGCGCCGAGCGCCGCTCGATGGTGCTCACGGCGGACCAGAAGGAAAAGACCGCCTATCACGAGGCCGGACATGCGGTGGTGGGCCTGACCTTGCCGAAATGCGATCCGGTCTACAAGGCCACGATCATTCCGCGCGGAGGCGCGCTGGGCATGGTGGTCAGCCTGCCCGAGATCGACCGGCTCAACTGGCACAAGTCGGAATGCGAGCAGAAGCTCGCCATGACGATGGCCGGCAAGGCCGCCGAGATCATCAAATACGGGCCTGACGACGTCTCCAACGGTCCTGCGGGCGACATCCAGCAGGCCAGTGGCCTCGCGCGCGCCATGGTGCTGCGCTGGGGCATGTCCGACAAAGTCGGTAACGTGGATTACGAACAGGCCCATGAGGGCTACATGGGCAATAGCGCCGGTGGTTTCTCAGTGTCTGCGAACACCAAGGAGCTGGTCGAGCAGGAGGTGAAGCGCCTGATCGACGAGGCCTATGACAAGGCCTATGCCATCCTCGAGGAGCGCAAGGAGGAATGGGATCGTCTGGCGCAGGGTCTTCTGGAGTACGAGACCCTAACCGGCGAGGAAATCCAGCGCGTGATCAAGGGCGAGCCGCCGCATCTGGAAGACGATGACGCGGGTCCGGATGAAGGTAGCGCACCGTCGCTGACCGCGATTCCCAAGACCAAGCCGAAAAACCCGCCTGCGGGCGACGGCGGTGGCTTGGAGCCCGAACCTTCGACGTGACGAGTTCGGCGAACAAATCCGACTGGAATCCCGGAGCATATGAACGATTCCGGGATTTGCGCCTGCGCCCCGGTCTGGACATGCTCAACGCAGTCGGGCAGATGGCTGCGGGCGATGTGGTCGATCTGGGCTGTGGCAACGGACAGATGGGGCCCGCGCTCAAGGCGCGATCGAAAGGGCGGCAGTTGGTGGGCGTGGATGCCTCGCCTGCGATGCTGACCAAGGCGCGCGCCGCGGCGAGTTACGACAGCCTGCAACAGGCCGATATACGCGAGTGGCATCCACGACGCGCACCGGGCCTAATCTTCTCAAACGCGGCCCTTCACTGGGTGGGTGAGCACGAAAAGCTGTTTCCCAAGCTGGTGGCGATGCTGGCCAAAGGCGGCACGCTGGCGGTGCAGATGCCGCATCAGAACAAGGCACCGTCACATCGTGTATGGATGAGCCTGGTCGAGGAACTTTTCCCCGGTCGTGTGGAAAAAATGGGCACGCCGGGCGTCATGGCCCCTGTGAAATACGAGGAACTGTTGAACCCGCTGGGACGGTTTCGCCTCTGGGAGACCGAGTATTTCCAGCGCCTTGTCGCCGAAAGGGGAAGCCACCCGGTACGCCGTTTCACCGAGAGCACCTACGCTCGACCCGTGCTGGCAGCCTGCAATGCCGAGGAAAAGGCCGAGCTGATCCGCCGCTATGAAGAGGTGATGCACGCGGCCTATCCGGTGCGTGCCGACGGCTCGGTCCTGTTCCCGTTCCGTCGGATGTTCTTCACGCTGACGGTGTAACGCGGGCTGCGGTCGATCCCGCTGCGTGATCCTGTGTCCCACGTTTTATCGTTTGACCCTGCGTGACCGGGGCGTGAAACTCGTCGCGACCACATGCGCGAGAGGAAGATCATGTCACAGGCGTTGATGCAGACCGATTTCACGGCCAGGGTCGTGTGGCTGGGCAATGTGGACCCCTCACGCGATGACATTCGGTCGGACCCGTTGACGCGGGTCGGCCTGACCTACGAGGGCCTGCCGGGCGGGCGGCATTCCGGCCTGGTGAAACCCTCTTGTGTGCGCACCGCTGATCAGCATTCCGAAGGAACACCCATTCGCAACGTGCGCCAGTTGTCCGTGCTCTCGACCGAAGAACTGGCCGAGATTGCCGCCGAGGCGGGTCTGGATGCAATCGACCCGGCCTGGATGGGCGCGAGCCTCGTGATCGAGGGGATCGAGGATTGGACCCATGTACCGCCGTCCTCGAGGCTGCAAGGTGGTGCGGGCACGACGATCTGCATCGACATGGAAAACCGTCCATGCGTCTATCCCGGCAAGGAGATCGAGAAGGATCATCCGGGCCGGGGCAAGGCGTTCCTGCCCGCGGCACGGGGGCGGCGCGGGGTGACGGCCTGGGTCGAGCGCGAGGGGCCTTTGGCCGTCGGTGACGAATTGCGGTTGAGCATTCCGGACCAACGCCCGTGGAGCCATCTGGAGGCGGCACTTTCACCCGGGGCGAGGGAGGCCTGAAACCCCGATCCTGTTGAAAATGGTAGCGCTATAGGCGCAGGCCGCAGCGAGTCCGTTTCATTTGTTTCCGAAAAGAAACAACCCTGCGGCAGACCGCCGCATCATGGGCTGGATATGTCGCAATCACCCCCTGTATACCGTGGAGGACCGGGTATCAGACGCCGGAGAGATTCCGACATCAGGACCGGCCACGGCCAAACGAGGGGACCAGCATGGGCTACAAATCCGACATCGAGATTGCACGCGAGGCAAAGAAGCGCCCGATTCAGGAGATCGGCGACAAGCTGGGCATTCCGACCGAGCATCTGCTGCCTTATGGCCATGACAAGGCCAAGGTGAGCCAGGACTACATCAACTCGGTTCAGGGCAACAAGAACGGCAAGCTGATCCTCGTCACGGCCATCAACCCCACGCCCGCAGGCGAGGGCAAGACGACCACAACCGTGGGTCTGGGCGATGGTCTGAACCGCATCGGCAAGAAGGCGATGATCTGCATCCGCGAAGCCTCTCTGGGTCCGAACTTCGGGATGAAGGGCGGCGCCGCGGGCGGCGGCTATGCGCAGGTTGTGCCGATGGAGGACATGAACCTCCACTTCACCGGGGATTTCCATGCCATTACCAGCGCCCACAGCCTGCTGAGCGCGATGCTCGACAACCATATCTACTGGGGCAATGACGCCGACATCGACACCCGCCGCGTCACCTGGCGCCGTGTGGTGGACATGAATGATCGGAGCTTGCGCCAGATCACATCGTCTCTGGGCGGTGTCAGCAACGGGTTCGCTCGTGAGGACGGGTTCGACATCACAGTGGCATCAGAGGTCATGGCGATCCTGTGTCTTTCGAAGGGCCTCAAGGACCTCGAGCGGCGTCTGGGTGACATGATCGTGGCGTACCGGCGGGATCGCAGCCCGGTCTTCTGCCGCGATATCAAGGCGCAAGGCGCGATGACGGTTCTGCTGAAGGACGCGATGCAGCCCAACCTGGTGCAGACGCTGGAAAACAACCCGGCCTTCGTACATGGCGGCCCATTTGCCAACATCGCGCATGGCTGCAACTCGGTCATCGCCACCACCACGGCGCTGAAGATTGCCGATTATGTGGTGACCGAAGCGGGCTTCGGCGCGGACCTCGGTGCCGAGAAATTCATGAACATCAAGTGCCGCAAGGCGGGCCTTGCTCCGTCAGCGGTGGTTCTGGTCGCCACGGTGCGCGCGATGAAGATGAACGGCGGCGTGGCCAAGGCCGATCTGGGCGCGGAAAATGTCGATGCCGTCAAGGCAGGCTGTCCGAACCTTGGCCGTCACATCGAGAACCTCAAGAGTTTCGGAGTGCCGGTCGTGGTGGCGATCAACCATTTCGTCACCGATACGGATGCCGAGGTTGAGGCCGTGAAGACCTATGTCAAGGAGCATGGTGCCGAGGCGGTTGTTTCGCAGCATTGGGAGCATGGCTCGAAAGGGTCGGAAAACCTGGCCAAGAAAGTGGTTGAGGTTGTGGATGCGGGCAATGCCAACTTCTCGCCCATCTATCCCGACGACATGGGCCTTTTCGACAAGATCAAGACCATTGCGACGCGCATCTACCGCGCCGACGAGGTGCTGGCGGACAAGAAAATCCGCGATCAGCTCAAGCTCTGGGAAGAGCAAGGATATGGCAAGCTGCCGATTTGCATGGCGAAGACCCAGTACAGCTTCTCGACCGATCCCAACCTGCGCGGCGCGCCCACGGGCCACTCGGTGCCTGTGCGTGAGGTGCGGCTGAGTGCGGGGGCAGGCTTTGTTGTCGTGGTCTGCGGTGAGATCATGACCATGCCGGGCCTGCCGCGCGTACCGGCGGCGGAATCAATTCACCTCAACGAAGGTGGCGAGATCGAAGGTCTGTTCTAATACAGGTGGCGGGGTGAGCCCCGCCCTACCAATGGTGGCATAGGGCGGGGTTCACCCCGCCTTGTGCATTGAAAGAGGAAAAGACATGACGGCTACGATCATTGACGGCAAGGCGTTTGCGGCTTCGGTTCGCGAGAAGGTGGCAGGCCATGTGGCGCGGCTGAAGGAAGAGCACGGGATCACGCCGGGGCTGGCCGTGGTGCTGGTGGGCGAAGACCCCGCGAGCCAGGTCTACGTGCGCTCCAAAGGCAAGATGACGATCGAAGTCGGCATGAACTCCTACGAGCACAAGCTGGATGCCGACACGTCCGAAGCAGACCTTCTGGCGCTGATCGACAAGCTGAACAACGCCCCCGAGGTGCATGGTATCCTGGTGCAACTGCCCCTGCCCAAGCATCTGGACGAAGACCTTGTGATCAATTCGATTGCTCCCGCCAAGGATGTCGACGGGTTTCACATCTCGAACGTGGGCCTGCTGGGCACCGGTCAGAAGAGCATGGTGCCCTGCACGCCGCTGGGCAGCCTGATGATGCTGCGCGACCACCATGGAAGCCTGTCGGGTCTGGATGCCGTGGTGATCGGGCGTTCGAACATCGTGGGCAAGCCGATGGCGCAGCTTCTGCTGGGTGACAGCTGTACCGTGACCATCGCCCATAGCCGCACCAGGGACCTGGCCGATGTGGTGCGCCGCGCGGACATCGTGGTGGCCGCCGTGGGCCGTCCCGAGATGGTGCCGGGCGACTGGATCAAGCCGGGAGCCACGGTGGTCGACGTCGGCATCAACCGGATCGAGCGGGACGGCAAGAACGTCCTTGTGGGCGATGTGGACTTCGCCTCGGCCAAGCAGGTCGCGGGCGCGATCACACCGGTGCCGGGTGGCGTGGGTCCGATGACCATTGCCTGTCTTCTGGCCAACACGGTCACCGCCTGTTGCCGCGCCAATGGCCTTGCGGAACCCGAAGGCCTGACCGCCTGAGAAGCGTTCCCTGATCGGATCATGAATGCGCCCGGGCCATGTGCCCGGGCTCTATTTTTTGGGAACCGGGATCATCGTGCCTGTCAGCAGGGCGATATGTGACTCGCCCTGGTCGCTCAGGGAAAAGACGTCCGCCTGAACGATCACCAAACGTTTGCCCGCCTTGATCACTCGCCCATGCGCGACAAGCCGCGAACCTTGCGCGGGGGCCAGCAGGTTGATCTTCATCTCGGTGGTCAGCACCTCGGTATCGGGCGGCATGACGCTGAGCGCGGCATAACCCGCCGCGCTGTCACCGATCGAGAAGGTCAGTCCCGCATGGGCGAACCCGTGTTGCTGCCGAACGTCAGCCGTTACCGGGGCAGAGACCGTAACGGCCCCGGCCGCGACGTGATCGAGCGACGCGCTAAAGTGATGCATCATCGACTGCACCTCAAAACTCTTTTCAATTTCGGTCTTGCGGGAGGGGGACAAGTCGGGGGAATTTCCCATTTCGGTTACTCGTTCTTTTTTAGGAACTTACCTGAAAAGCTATCACGTATAAACATATGGGGACATGTCTTGTCCGGTGATTTGAAGATTGGCCGTGTTTGGGGTTTGGCGTGACTGAGTTTACGAGGAATAACAGGAAACTCGCATCGCGGCGCTGGTTGGCCGAGGCATTTTCCGGGCTTTGGAGCCCGTTTACGGTATTTGTCTGGGCAGCGTTTATCGTCTTGGCAACGGTGGCGGGTCCGTTCGGCACGTTCGAGGCGATGACCCCGGGCGTGAGGTTCTTGTTCTGGAGCGCTGTTGTCTCCTCGGGTGTCGTGGTCGGCTATGCGGTTCGGGCGCTGACCATGGTCTTTGTCCGACCAGAGCAGAGCCCGCAATTCGATGTGCTGGCGGTACTTCTGATGACCGTGATCTTTACGCCGATCCTGATCGTCGTATCCGCCGTAGCCACCCGGTTGAGCGGTGTGCACGCTCCGCCCTATCCCCTGATGGCACTCTATGTGTTCGTCACGTCCGCGGTGGTCTTTGGCCTGCGACGGTTTGCGCCCGGGTTCGAGCCGCGCGGCGCGGCGGCAGATGCACCCGAGACGCCGCGACAGGCGCCCGAGCCACGTTTGCTGAGGCGGGTGCCTGTCGAGTTGCGAGGGGACGTGATCCGGCTTTCGGCACAGGGACATTTCGTGGAAGTGGTGACCAGCGTCGGCACGCAGACATTGCGGATGCGCATTTCGGATGCGATCGACGAGATGGAGCCGGTGGAGGGCTATTGCGTGCATCGCTCGCATTGGGTGACCAAGGCCGTGATCGTTGCCTCCGAGCGCGAGAACGCCCACAAGTGCTTTGTCATCCTCAGCAATGGTGACCGTATTCCGGTCAGCCGCAGGTACCGGCCCGGGCTGGTGGAGGCCGGGATCATTCAATCGTGATTGCGCAACGGGATGGCGTTTGGTTTTGAGGTCCCCGTCAGGACCGCGATGGCCTCGGTGCGCATCAAGGTGGTCAGGACCGGGTCAGAGGCGCGCAGACCACCCGTATAGGTGCCATAGGCCGGCATGATCACACGGTCGCTGTCTACCAGAAAGGCCGGGCGCGAAATCCTGCGCCCGCGCACCGACACAGTGGCCTTGGGGTGGTAATGCCCCGACACCTCGCCACTGCCGCCGCTGCGGGCGATATGGCGAAAGCTGAGCGGTGGAAGCGGCAGTTCGGCCAGATGCGTGCCGCCCATGTCGACCGGCCCCGGATCGTGATTGCCCTCGATCCAGACCCAGCGCCGTCCGGCCTGAAGCGTGCGGATCCAATCCTTTTCGCTGTCGGGCAGGGCCTCGGCTGCGACGCGGTCATCGAAACTGTCGCCGAGGCATATCACGGTCTTGGCCTGGGTCAGCGCCAGATCGGCGGCCAGACGGTTCAGCGTGTCGCGCGTTTCGTAGGGCGGCAGGATCGCCTCGCCCAGGCTGCCGCGGCGGCCGGATTTGCCGAGATGCAGATCGGACACGCAGAGCAAATTCTGCGCGGGCCAGAAGAGCGCGCCGGACCCCAAAGCCAGAAGCGGTGCGCCCGCCAATGTGAACTCGTACCCGTTCATGATACGTTCTTGTCGCGCGGTTGGCGCGTCATTGCAAGCGTTGCGTCCCGTGGCGGCTGTGGAATGGGTATTTGAAACCAGAAAGAAGCCGGTCAGGATACCAGGCCCGCGGCCTCCATCAGGCGCGCGGTTTCCTCACTGAGCAATCGCTCTTCGGCGGCCCCCTTGACGGGGATGCGCCCGGTCTCGAGAAAGAGCGGCGCGGCGAGGGGCGTCACCCGTGGCAGGCGCATGAGGTCGATCCGGCCTTCGACGCGCGCGGCCATCTCCTCGATCCGCGAGAAATCCACGAGGCCGCGCATCGCCTCCTGTCGTGTGATCCTGAGCAGCAGGTGATCGGGGTCGTATTTCACCAGCGTGTCATAAAGAATATCCGAAGACATCGTGGCCTGTCGCCCGGACTTGCGGTTGCCCGGTGTGTTGCGGGTGATCAGACCGGCAATCGTGGCGGAGGCGCGAAAGGTGCGTTTCATCACCGCGTTGCCGGTGAGCCAGTGGTCAAGCCCGTCGCGCAGGGCGTCGATCTCGAAGAGCGGGGCGGGGTCGGTCAGCGGCTCCAGCCCCCAGAACAGCGTGGCATAATCGGTCGAAACGAAACCGAGCGGGTCGAGCCCCAGCTCCTCCATCCGTTTGGTCAGAAGAAGGCCCAGCGTCTGCTGTGCATTGCGTCCGGCAAAGCCATAGACGCAGGCGTGTTCGCGCCCGTCATGCGGGAAGCTCTCGATCAGCAGCCGGTCGGCGCGGGGCAGTTGGGATATGTCGCGCTGAAGGTGCAGCCAGTCGCTTGTATGGTCGGGCAGATCGGACCAGTCGTCCCGGGCCAGCAGCCTCAGGATGCGCTGGCTGAGCTGGGTCGAGGTGGCGAATTTGGTGCCCGAGAACACTGCGACCCTGGGTTTCTTCGCGGCGTTGCGGCTGACCTCGACAGTCATCTCGCGCAACCCCTCGTAGCGCACGATCCGGCCACCGATGAGGAACGTGTCGCCCTGGGTGAGGGAGGCCGCGAAACCCTCTTCGACCTCGCCCAGAGGCTTGCCGCCGCGCGCCCTCCGGAGGCGAACCTTGAGCAGGTCGGCATCCTGGATCGTGCCGATATTCATGCGGATCAGGGCCGCGCTGCGCGGGTCTCGCAGGTGCCAGGAACCGTCGGGATGTTGCTTGAGCCGCTGCCATTGATCGTAGGCGCGCAAGGCATAACCGCCGGTGGCACAGAATGCGAGACAGGCGTCGAAATCCGGGCGGGTCAACTCTGCGTAGGGTCCCGAGGTCGTGACCTCGGAGTAAAGATCGTCTGCCTGAAAGGGCCCTGCGCAGGCGGAGATCAGTATGTGCTGACAAAGGACATCCAGGGGGCCGGGACCGCGGGGGTCGCCATCCAGATCGTGGTCCCTGACGGCCTCGAGCGCGGCGCGGCACTCGACAACCTCGAAGCGGTTGGCGGGCACCAGCAGCGCCTTGGATGGCGCGTTGTAACGGTGGTTGGCACGGCCGATCCGCTGAACCAGGCGCTTGACGTTCTTGGGGGCGCCGATCTGGATGACGAGGTCCACATCGCCCCAGTCGATGCCCAGATCGAGGCTACCGGTGCAGACCACGGCGCGCAGCTCGCCGCGTTGCATCGCACCTTCCACTCGTTCACGCTGTATGCGATCAAGGCTGCCGTGATGTATGCCGATGGGTAAACCGCCCTCATTGGCAAGCCACAGATTACGAAAGAAAATTTCGGCCTGGGCGCGGGTGTTGTGAAAGATGAGCGTGGTCTTGTGCCTGCGGATCTCCGCCAGAACCGCGGGGATCGCGTGGGCGGCACCTCCACCGGCCCAGGGAGGCGGATCCGCGACCTCGAGCATGGCGATGTCGGGATCGGGGCCGGGGTCGGCGAGGACGATCTCGCACGGGTCCGGATGTCGGGCCAGCAGGCACGCGATGGCGGGCGGGTCCTCGACCGTGGCCGATAGCCCGACGCGGCGCAGACCGGGACAAAGCGTCTGAAGCCGGGCCAGAGCGAGCAGGAGCTGATCGCCGCGCTTGCTTTCGGCCAGGGCGTGAATTTCGTCGATCACCACACGCTGCAGGCCCGCAAAAATGCGCGGAGCGTCCTCGTAGGAGATCATCAGCGCCAGGCTTTCCGGCGTGGTCAGCAGGATGTGCGGCGGGTCGGCGCGTTGCCGGCGCTTCACCGAATAGCTGGTATCCCCGGTTCGATCCTCGACCCGGATGGGCAGGCCCATCTCGTCCACGGGCGTGCGCAGGTTGCGTTTGATGTCGGCGGCCAGCGCCTTGAGTGGTGAGATGTATAGCGTATGAAGCCCCGGTGATGGGTTAACGCAGAGTTCGGCCAGTGTCGGCAGGAACCCCGCCAGCGTCTTGCCCCCGCCCGTGGGCGCAATGAGCAGAAGCGACGGATCGGACGCGCGATCCAGCATTGCCTGCTGATGCGGGTGGATGGACCAGCCGCGATTGGCGAACCAGTCCGAGAAGACGGGGGGCAGGTCTTTCATGCCCCCTGTCTAGAGCGTTTTGCAGTGTTCGTCAGTGCGCGATCGCCTCTTCCTTGACGAACATGTTGGCCCATGCACGGTCGATCAATTCGGGGGACATCTGGTACGGGATGCCTTCGAATTCGCAGATCGAGATCATCTGGTCTATCAGGAACACCGGCTGATAGTTGGCGTATACGTTGTCGATCGTAGGGTATTTTTTCTTCAGCAGGTGCACCAGCGCGGCCTCGTCGAGTGGCATCTGCTTCTTCTTGGCGACCATGGCGAAAATCTTGAGGAAGTCGGCCTGACAGGGGCCGTCGATCTTGATCTTGTAGAAGATCCGGCGCAGGGCGGCGTTGTCGAAAATCTCGTTGGGGTGGAAGTTGGTGGAGAAGATCGCGAGGGTGTCGAAGGGGACCTCGAATTTCTCGCCCGATTGCAGCGCGAGGATGTCCTTTGATTCCTCAAGCGGAACGATCCAGCGGTTGACGAGATTCTGCGGCGGTTCGACCTGGCGACCGAGGTCGTCGACGATGAAGATACCGCCCGTGGCCTTGAGCTGAAGCGGTGCCTGGTAGGTACGCGCCACGGGGTTGTAGACAAGGTCGAGCATGTCGAGCGTGAGTTCACCACCGGTGATCACGGTGGGCCGTTCGCAGCGCACATAGCGCGTGTCGAAGGTGCGGCGGCGGCGAAGGCTGTTGGGGTCGTCGGTTTCCACCTCGGCCTTGGAATGCACGATGGGGTCGTAGACGGTGATTACCTGACCTGCATATTCGATGGCGCGTGGGACGTAGATCCTGTCCCCCATGGCGTCGCGAATACCGTTTGAAATCGAAGACTTACCATTGCCCGGCGGACCATACATCAGGATCGATCGGCCCGCGGACACGGCCGGCCCGAGGTGGTCCAGAAGGCTGTCGGGAAGCACGAGATGACCCATCGCACCGGTCAGTTCCTGGCGCGTGATCATGATGTTGCGGATCGACTGGCGCTTGACCTGTTCGCGGTAGACAGCAAGCGGCACGGGCATCGCCCCGAAATATTCGGACTGGGCCAGTGCCTCCTGGGCGCGGGCCTTGCCGGCGTCGGTGAGCTGGTAGCCCATCTCGTTGCCGGAATTGGCGTTCAGAGTGCCGGTCGCTTCGAGCAGCTTCTGCTCGCGGGCCATGTCGACCAGTTCCTGCGTCACGGCGCGGGGCAGGCAGATCGCCTCGGAAATCTCGGTCACCAGGTCGACGTTCTTGCGGAAAATCGTCTTGAGAAGGATATCACGCATCATCACGACGGGCAGGCGCATCTCTTCGATACGGCTGGGCGGGGGGGGCGGTTGGACGCCTTGCTGCTGCACAGGTTGCATATTCATGGGCTAATTTCCCGTTATCTGGTCGACCTCAGTGTCAATATGCCAAGGAAATATGGACATATTGTGGCGGTGGGCCAGAACAGGTGAAGTGGTTAACGCATAGTCCAGAACGTCGGTATTACGTCGGTATTACGTCGGTATCGCGTCGGTGCGACTCAGGCGCCTTGGGTGATTCCGAGGGCCAGGTAGGCCACCAGCGCCATGCCGAGACAGAGGCCCATCGGAAATTTCTTGCCCTTGTCCCAGCTTTCCCAATCGGGGGCGAGGCGGCGGATCGGGGTGTATTTGGCGATCCGGTGCAACACGAAGCCCAGCAGGAGACAGGCGGCGAGGATCACGAGGGCATAGGGCACGTCCCCCAGTGCGACATACGGCGCGGCAGCGGCGACGAACTTGGCATCGCCCGCGCCGATCATGCCGGCCATGTTCATGACGATCCCGACCAGGAGCATCACGCCCAGATGCACGAATTGCCACAGATAGGT
>Ga0316205_10001133_pt1 | contig 36873 bp, 39 predicted proteins | sample 3monthpyrite_MG_FD_204941 | JGI IMG/M metagenome (GOLD analysis project Ga0316205, IMG submission 204941) | Microbial mat bacterial communities from mineral coupon in-situ incubated in ocean water Damariscotta River, Maine, United States -... | ecosystem: Environmental > Aquatic > Marine >...
CTTCCTGCGACCCTTCCAGGGCTTCGGCGATGGCGACCGCCGCGTCATTGGCCGAACGCAGCGCCGCGGCGCGGATCAGATAGCGAAAGGCGATGGTCTGACCGGACCGCAAGCCCAGCCGCGACCGCGGCTGAGCGGCCGCGCGCGCCGAGATCCGGACGCGGGTGTCGAGAGTGATCTCCCCGTTTTCAACCGCTTCAAACGCGATATACAACGTCATCATCTTTGTCAGCGACGCCGGGTGAAGCCGGGCTGTCGCATTTGTCGAGCTCAGCACCTCGCCAGTGCGAACATCCATGATAAGGGAGGCAAACGGGGCCGCAGCCGCCGAAAAACCGCTGGCTGAAACCAACAATATGACGCATGAAAATGTCACAAGTATCGCGTCAACGACGCGACGCGAACTCCGCTTTCGCGTTGCCACAATTCTGCCCTCTGCCTCTGCGTCGATGTTTATCCCATCAACGTCATTTTCTGCCTGTGGCACGCTAGCACGGCGCGTGATTCAAGAAAACCCCCTGTTTTTCAACGTGTTTCAACACGAAATTAACCTATCCATATCTGGCGGTTCGCCGCGTGAAAGCCACCAGATATCAGGCACGCGACAGGCCTTCGATCAGCGCCGGCAGGTCGGACAAGGCCGCGATCCGCCGAAAGCGTGGATGATCTTCCGGCGGGTCGGCCCTTTCCAGCGCCCATTCCATCCCGTGCGGCACGAATACGCCCCACGCTCCGGCTTGCAACGGCGCCACCACATCGGACGCCATGGAGTTGCCCGCCATCAACGCCGCCGCCGGCCCATCCCCGTGCTTTGCAAAGATTTCATGATAGATCGGCGCGGTCTTGGCGCTGACGATTTCGACCGCGTCAAAGCAATCTCCCAAGCCGGACTGCGCCAGTTTGCGTTCCTGGTCCAACAGATCGCCCTTGGTAATCAGCACCAGGCGAAACCGGCCTGCCAGAGCGTCGATCGTGTCCTCGACCCCGGGCAGCAGGTCGATGGGATGCGACAACATGTCTTGCCCCGCAGCGATGATCTGGCCAATCACTTGGCCGGGCACGCGTCCATCTGTGACCTCGACCGCCGTTTCGATCATCGACAGCATGAATCCCTTGATACCAAAGCCATAATGGCCAAGATTGCGGCGCTCGGAGGCGAGCAGGCGCGCCGCCAGATGGTCATGATCGGTGTAATCGGCCAGCAATTCGGCGAACCGCGCCTGCGTCATGTGGAAAAACCGCTCGTTGTGCCAAAGCGTGTCGTCGGCATCCAGGCCAATCGTCGTGATGGTCATCTGTGTCCCTTTTGTCCGGCAGGGTTTTCTTGGGCGCGTCGCACGCTATATACTGGGCAGTGAACCGAATCTGCCAGTCAGGGCGCATCGAAGCATATGCACGTCTTTCCAACCATGACAGACAATGATGATGATGACCGCCCCGACAACGGGGATCCCGGCGTTGCCACCAAGACGCGGACCCGCACCCAGCGGCCACCGATGTACAAGGTTCTGCTGCTCAATGACGATTTCACACCGATGGAATTCGTTGTGCATGTTCTGGAGCGGTTCTTTGGCCTGAACCATGCCCAGGCGTTCGAGATCATGTTGACCGTGCACAAGAAGGGCCTGGCCGTGGTCGGCGTATTCAGCCATGAGATCGCGGAAACGAAGGTGGCGCAGGTGATGGATTTCGCGCGCCGCCATCAGCATCCTTTGCAATGCACCCTGGAAAAGGAGTAGGCGCGCCCGCGCCCGCTGTATGAGCATGTCGCATTCCGACCCGGCCCCGCGCGCCCTGCGGCTGGAGCTTTTGCTTGATGCCGGGCTGACCCTGCCCGACGCGGGTGCGATCGGCGTCTTTCACCCGCGCGCGGGTGAATCGCTTACCCCCCTGCCGCGCGACCGTGTGCAGGTCATCACACCGCACGCACCCGATCATGCCGCGTTTCAGGCCCAGGGGTTTTCCTGCACCGTCGCGCCGCAGGGCCGGTTTTCCGCCGCCATCGTCTGCCTGCCCCGCAGCCGCGCCGAGGGCCGGGATCTGATCGCCATGGCCGCCCGCCTGACCGATGGACCGGTCATCATCGACGGCCAGAAAACCGACGGCGCCGATGCCACGTTGCGCGAACTGAAGTCGCGGGTCAGGCTGAGCGCCACTCTGGCCAAGGGCCACGGCAAGGCCGCGTGGTTCCCGGCCGGCGAAGCCGCTGGCGCGAAGTTCGAGGATTGGCGCGTCAGCCCGGCGCAGATCATCGACGACAGGGGCCACGCGTTTCAAACCCTTCCGGGTGTCTTTTCGTCGGATGGGATCGATCAGGCCTCGGCCCTGCTGGCTCGCGCCCTGCCCGCCGGTTTGAAGGGCGTCGGCGCCGACCTGGGCGCGGGCTGGGGGTATCTTTCGTGGCACATGCTGAAGCGGGCCGCCGGGGTCTCCACCCTGCATCTGATCGACTCCGACAGCCGGGCGCTGGACAGCGCACGGGTCAACGTCACGGACCCGCGCGCGCGGTTTCATTGGGCGGATGCCACCACGCCCCTGCCCCGCCTGGCGCTTGATTTCGTGATCATGAACCCGCCCTTTCATCAGGGCCGCGATGCGCGTCCACAATTGGGAACGGCGTTCATTCGCGCGGCGGCGGCGATGCTCAGACCCTCGGGTCAGTTGTGGATGGTCGCCAACCGCCATCTGCCCTATGAGCCGACACTGGCGGCCTGCTTTCGCAGCCATGTCGAATTGCCGGGGCTGCCCGGTTTCAAACTGTTCCACGCCGAAGGCCCGTTGCGCACGCACACCGCTGCGCGAACGGCTCCGACCCACCCGGCCAAACGAACGAGGCGACGCGCATGAGTTTCTCGATCTCGGGCAAGACAGCGATCATCACCGGTGCCGCGGCCGGCATCGGCTATGCCATCGCGCAGCATTTTCTGGACAAGGGCGCCAATGTGGTGTTCGCCGACCTGTCCGAAAAGCGCCTGAAGTCGGAATGCGACCATCTGGCCGAGCATGAGAACGCACGGCTCTTTGTTGGCGACCTGCGCGAAAAACTGAACATTGCCAACCTGTTATCCGCGACCCTGGACGCGTTCGACCGGGTGGATATCCTGATCAACGCGGCCCGCATGTTCACCACGACGGATCCGCTGGACCCAAATGACACCAGCGTCGAAAATGCGCTCAGCCAGAACCTGAATGTTGCGCTCAGGCTCAGCCAGGCGGTTGCTCGGCGGATGATCGTTCAGGCCGAAAACGACCCGGAAAAATCAACCGATGCCGGCACCATTGTCAATCTCAGCTCGCTGGCCGCAAACCGCACACAGCCCGAGCTGCTGGCCTTTTCGATCAGCAACGCGGCGCTGGAGCAGATGACGCGGTCGTTGGCGGTATCGCTGGCCCAGCACCATATCAGGGTCAACGCGATCGCCGTCGGATCGGTCATGTCCGGCAGCCTGCGGGACGTGATTGCGGATCACCCCGAATACCGCGACGCGATCAAGGACGGCACCCCGCTGCGCCGGATCGGCACCGCCAACGAGGTCGCCGAGGCGGCGCAGTTCCTGGCCTCGTCGGCGTCCAGTTTCATCACCGGGCAGATCATCGGGCTGGATGGCGGGCGCTCGGTGCTGGATACGGTGCAGCGCCCGGCGCACTGACGGAGCTGGTCAGAAACGGTCGATCAGGCGATCTAGATAGTCGCGTTCGGCCTCGGGGCGCTCCAGTTCGGCCTGGCGGCGGCGAATTTCGTCCAGCAGGTCCTGCGCGCGCTGGCGCGGATCGGCCCCCGGAACGACCGTGCCCAGACTGTCGCCCTGCGCTGAATCGCCCATCTCGCGGCCAAGCGGATCGCGGCCGGTGCCGTCCGCCTGACCCTGGCGGGTGTCGCCGTTTGCGTCGGCGCGTTCGCGCTGATCGGCGCTCAGCGCCTCGCGGAAACTGCGCAAGCCTTCGCGCATCGCGTCCAGCGCCTCGGCCTGACGCTGCAACGCCGCGCGGGCATCGCCTTCGTCCAGCGCCTCGGCGGCACGGTCCATTGCGCCCTGCGCATCCTCCAACGCGTCCAGCCCGGCCTCGCCCTCGGCCGTGCCCTCGCCAGGCAGATCGCCAAGCTGCTGCTGGCGCAGCTGCTCGCGCAGGGCTTCCTGTCTGCGGGCGAGTTCCGCCATCGCCGCCGCGTCATCCTTGCCGGCTTCGCCTTCGGCACCGCTGTCGTCACCGAACTGTTCTTGCAGTTGCTGGAAGGTTTCGTCTGCCAGGCCCTGCTGTTCGGACAGGCTGTCGCCCAACCCTTCCATCGCCTCGGAGCCGGGCATCGGTTCGCCCCCCGCACCGCGCTGCATTTGCAGGTTGTCCAGTAGCTGGTTGAGCTGCGCCATCAGGGCCGCCGCTTCTTCCATCCGGCCCTCTTCCATCAATTGCTGGATCTGGTCCATCAGCTCCTGGATCTGGGCTTGCGTGACCTGCTGGCCTTCCTGTTCGCCGCGGTCGCGCTGGTCGCCCCCCTGGTCGGCGGGCTCGGCCTGCTCGGCCAGCATTTCCATATAGTCGCGCGTGGCCTCGCGAAGCTCATCCATCAACTGGGCGATTTCATCGGGGGCGGCACCATTCGCCATGGCCTCGGCAAGGCGGTCGCGGGCGCGTTGCAGGCGTTCGCGCGCATTGGCCAGTTCGCCCTCTTCGATCAGCAGCGCCAGGTCCCACAATTGCGCCGCCACCTCATCGCGTGCCTCGGGCGTCCAGTTGCCGTTCTCCAGCCGGGTCTCGATGAAGGACACGGCGCCGCGGATCAACACCGGCGCCCCCTCGAAGCGAAACGCCCCGTCGGACCGCGCCACCATGGCCCGCATCAGCATCGAAGCGCGCGCCGCGTTGTCGCGGTTCCACAACAGGTCCGCGCGCAATTCGGCCAGTGCCTTGGCGGCCGGCTCGAAAAAGCGGCGGCCGGGCAGGATGGCGGCGCTGGACGCACTGCTGCCGGTTTGCCCGGCGGCGTCCACGGCGCTGAGCACGACCCGCACCGGGCGCTGCGCCCAGGGATGCAGCGACAGATCCTCGCGCAGGGTTTCGGAAAACTCCATCCGGCCGCCGGTCAATGGCATCGGCAGGGCAAGACGCAAGGGCTCGCGCGGTTCGGGCGGCAGGACCCGGCCATGGCGCCGGTCAACCGCCTCCAGATCCAGCGTAATCGTCGCCTCGCCCACCGTGACGCCGTAATCGTCCGCGGCGGTAAAGCGCTGTTCCAGAACGCCCGCGCGGGCGCGGGTCATCGGCCCGTCCGGTGCGATCCGCGGGACGGCATCGGCGGCAACGGCGATATCCCACGACCGGCCATTTGCCCCGTCGATCGTCAGGCGGCCTGATCGGCGGGCGTCGAATTCCATCGCCTGACCGGTCTCGTCGCTTTGCACCCCGTCATCGAGCGATTGCTCCAATGTCAGCGCCCCCGGCGCGCCGTAGAACCGCAACACCACACGGCTGCCCTGCGGCACCGAAAACCCCGCGCGTTCGATTTCATTCAAATAGAGCCCCGGCTGGCCGGTATAGGCCGGCGGCATGATCCACCCTTCCCAGGACGGGCCGATCGCCGCACCGGCCGCGCCCGGCAGGCCGCCCAGACCCGCTTGCTGGCCCGGCACCGCAAACAGCAGCGCCACCAGACCGGCGGTCAGGGCCATCAGGCGAAAGGCAAAGGGATCGCGTCCGACCAGATCGGGGCGCGCGCCCACCGGCCTGGCCTGTTGCGCGCGCAAGGCCATGCGCTGGCGATGCGCCGCCCACAAGGCGGCCGATGCTGGGTCCTCGCCATTGATCGCCTGCGCATCGCCCAGCGCGGCCAGCGGCCGGCCCGGCAAGGTCCGGTCCAGCCGCGAGACCGCCTCGGCCCGGCTGGGCCAGCGAAACCGCCAAAGCCCCGCCCCCGCCGTCAGGGCAATGATCGCGCCATACGCCACCAGCGCCCACAGCAGCAGATCCCCCGGCAGCAGGCTGTGCAGGTTGAAGGCCCAGGCCGAGATCAGCAGCAACACAAAGCACGCCGGGAGCCACAGCGCCTGCACCCCCCGCTCCACCACCATCGCCGCGCGTGTCAGAAACAGCGCGCGGGCGGCCGGGGCAAGCGGGTCGGTCAAGGTCATGCGGTCCTCTTACAGCCAGTCGGGAATGCTATCGCGGCCCAGCATCTGTTCATAGCTGGGGCGCGGACGGATGACCGCAAAGTGATCGCCCGAGACAAGCACCTCGGGCACCAGCGGGCGGGAATTGTATTCCGACGACATCACCGCGCCGTATGCCCCCGCCGACCGAAAGGCGATCCGCTCTCCGGCGGCCACAAACGGCAAGGCGCGCTGTTTGGCGAAGGTGTCCCCGGATTCGCAGATCGGCCCTACGATATCCACCGGCGCCATCGGCGCCCCGGCGGGGGGCTCGATCAGGGGTTCGATGTCATGATGCGCGCCATACATCGCCGGGCGCACCAGATCGTTCATCGCCGCGTCCACGATCAGGAATTCACGCTCCTCGGCCTGCTTGCGATAGATCACCTCGGTCACCAGAACGCCAGCGTTGCCCGAAATCAGACGGCCCGGCTCGATCTCGATTTCGCAATCCAGGTCGCCCAGCACGCGCTTGACCATCGCACCATAGTCCATGGGCAGCGGCGGCGCATCGTTGGCGCGGGTGTAGGGGATGCCCAGCCCACCGCCCAGATCCAGCCGCTCGATCACATGGCCATCCTGCCGCAGGGCGCGTACCAGATCCGCCATCTTGAGATACGCGGACTCGAACGGGGCCAGGTCGGTCAACTGGCTGCCGATATGCATGTCAACGCCGATCACCTTGAGCCCCGGCAAGCGCGCAGCACGGGCATAGATTTCGCGCGCGCGGCTGATCGGCACGCCGAACTTGTCCTCCTTGCGGCCTGTGCTGATCTTCTCATGCGTCCTGGCGTCAACATCCGGGTTCACCCGCAGGGTGATCGGCGCGCGCACACCCATCGACTCCGCCACCTGGGACAGCGCCTCCATCTCGGGATCGGATTCCACGTTGAATTGCCGAATGCCGCCCTCCAGCGCCGCGCGCATTTCGTCGCGGGTCTTGCCCACGCCGGAAAACACGATGCGCGCGCCCGGCACGCCCGCCGCCCGGGCGCGCAGGTATTCGCCGATCGAAACCACGTCCATCCCGGCCCCCAGATCGCCCAGCAGCTTGAGCACCGCCAGATTGGAGTTGGATTTGACCGCGTAGCAGATCAGATTGGGCAGCGGGTCCAGTGCTTCCCTGAACAGCGTGTAGTGGCGGGTCAATGTGGCTGCTGAATAGCAATAAAACGGAGTTCCAACAGAATCAGCTATCGTCGCCAGATTGACATCTTCGGCATGCAACTGCCCGTTACGGTAAAGAAAATGATCCAAGTCAGCCCCCGGACGCGAGAATTATTGATGTCAGAAAACCGACATTCCTTGAAGTTCAGGCCTTTGCCCGACGCAACAGCAGATAGAGCGGCAGACCGAAACTGACACCAACCAGAAACGTTGCCGGAATGGCCCACAGCCCGCGCCAGTTCGACGTGCCCGCGCTTTCGACGATCACCCAGATCGTCAGGACAATCGCGGCAATGGTCAGATCCCACACCAGCCCGGACGACGCGGCATTCGCATGCCAGGCATCGACCATGCCCATCAGGTCGAACCCGTTTTGCGCGAACCAGGCCAGGAACCAGGACATCGGATGCACCGCGCCCCACACGGCCAGCGCCAGCCACAACCACCTCATGGGGCGGCGCGCCAGAATTCCGTCAGATCCGGGCCATCCTGGACAAAGGGCGGCTCACCCGCGCCGCACCCTGCCAGCAAGACCAGGCCCGCCAATGCCGCCCAAACGGTGCGTGTCATGCCAAGCTCTCCTTCCAGCGCGCGATCTGCGCGCGCACCTGATCCGGCGCGGTCCCCCCGTAAGAGATGCGCGAACGGACCGAATTGTCCACGCCCAACACGTCAAAAACGTCCTTCGTGATGCCCGCATGAACAGATTGCATCTGCTCCAGCGTCAGGTCGGGCAGGTCGATGCCCGCGTCCTCGGCCATCTTGACCAGCGATCCGGTAACATGATGGGCGTCGCGGAACGGCAGATTCAGCGCCCGCACCAGCCAGTCGGCCAGGTCCGTCGCCGTGGAAAAGCCCGAGCCCGCGGCGGCGCGCAAGGCGTCGACATTGGCGGTCATGTCTCGCACCATCCCCTCCATCGCGGCGAGGCTCAGCATCAGGCTGTCGGCGGCGTCGAACACCTGCTCCTTGTCCTCCTGCATGTCCTTGGAATAGGTCAGCGCCAAGCCCTTCATCACCGTGAACAAGGCGACATTGGCCCCCAGGATCCGCCCCAGTTTGGCGCGCAGCAATTCGGCCGCGTCCGGGTTCTTTTTCTGCGGCATGATGCTGGAGCCGGTGGTGAAACTGTCCGAGAGCCGCACGAAACGGAACTGCGCCGAGGACCAGATCACCAGTTCTTCGGCAAAGCGGCTCAGATGCATGGCGCAAATCGAGGCCGCGCCGAGAAATTCCAGCGCGAAATCGCGGTCCGCCGTGCTGTCCAGGCTGTTGGCGGTGGGCCGGTCGAAGCCCAGCGCCGCCGCTGTCATGTGGCGGTCGATGGGGAACGAGGTTCCGGCCAGCGCCGCCGCCCCCAGCGGGCACTCATTCATCCGCTTCCGGGCATCCTCGAACCGCGACCTGTCGCGCGCGAGCATCTCGACATAGGCCATCATGTGATGGCCCCATGTCACCGGCTGCGCGGTTTGCAGATGCGTGAAGCCCGGCATCACCCAGTCCGCGCCGGCCTCGGCCTGATGCAGGAAGGCGCGCATCAGCGCGTCGATGCCGCCGATCGCGGCGTCGCATTGCTCGCGCACCCACAGCCGGAAATCGACCGCCACCTGATCGTTGCGCGACCTGGCGGTGTGCAAGCGCCCGGCGGGTTCGCCGATGATCGTCTTCAGGCGCGCTTCGATATTCATGTGGATGTCTTCCAGCGCGGCGCTGAAGGGAAAATCGCCCGCCTCGATCTCGGCCTTGACCTGCTGCAACCCGGCGTCGATGGCCTGCTGGTCGGCCGGCGTCAGAATGCCCTGCGCGGCCAGCATCGCGGCATGGGCCCGGCTGCCGGCGATATCCTGTGCATAAAGGCGCTTGTCGAACCCGATCGAGGCATTGATCGCCTCCATGATCGCGTTCACGCCGCCGGCAAAGCGGCCGCCCCACATGCTGTTCGCGCCGTCACTCATGGCCGTTCCTCATTTCCGAAAGCTGCGGCGCCGGTATACGCCGATGGGCGCGGCCACGCAATGAAGCCGATTGCACGGATTTTGCCGGGTTTTTCACCGGGCGTTAACGTCTGGTGTGCAGGCTGTGGACTTGCCCCCCCCGGCCCGAGGATCAGCATGACACATCCGCATCCAAGCACCGCCCTGCCCGAGGACGGATTCGACTCGCCCCTGTCGGTCGCCGACGGGCTGCGGCGTCAGCAAACCATGGCGATGGTGCGCGCGGCGCTGGATGACCGGCGCGCGATGCTGGCCTATCAGCCCGTCGTCCAGGCCCGGATGACCAACCGCCCGGCCTTTTACGAGGCGTTCATACGCATCCTGGATGAAAAGGGCCGCGTGATCCCGGCGCGCGACTTCATGGGCGACGTCGAAACCAGCGAACTGGGCCGGCGGATCGATTGCCTGGCGCTGGAACTGGGGCTGATCGCCCTGGCGCGGGAACCCTCGATCCGCCTGGCGGTGAACATGTCCGCGCGCTCCATCGGCTATCCGACATGGCTGTCGACGCTGGAACGCGGGCTGCGCGCCGACCCCAGCATTGCCGAGCGGCTGATCCTGGAAATCACAGAAAGTTCGGCCATGGTCATGCCGGATCTGGTGACCGTGTTCATGGCCGACATGCAGGCGCGCGGGATCTGCTTTGCGCTTGATGACTTTGGCGCGGGCTACACTGCGTTTCGCTACCTGAAGGACTTCTATTTCGACATCATCAAGATCGACGGGCAGTTCATTCGCGGCATTCACGCCGATCCGGACAACCAGGTGCTGGCGCAGGCGCTGATCGCCATCGCTCGGCAATTCGACATGTTCACGGTCGCCGAATCGGTCGAAACGGCCGAGGACGCGCGCTATCTGATCGATATCGGAATGGACTGCCTTCAGGGGTATTACTATGGAATCCCGTCGACCGAGGCGCCCTGGCGCCAATCCAAGCTGGCAAAACTTGGGTGAGGCCGTTTTCCCCGGCCTGATCACTGTCGCTAACACGCCCTGAAAAGCCGCCTTTCCGCAATGCAGCATTGATTTGACGCGGGGTCACGCGTAAACCCGGCGCAGTTGCGCGCGCCACCGGGCCGCGCTTTGACAAAGGGATTCCCAATGACAAATGTCGTGATCGTATCCGCAGCCCGCACCGCCGTGGGCTCTTTCAACGGCAGCTTTGCCAGCACTCCGGCCCACGATCTGGGCTCCGCCGTGATCGAAGCCGTTGTCGCACGCGCCGGCATCGACAAGGCCGACGTATCCGAAACGATCCTGGGCCAGGTGCTGACCGCGGGCCAGGGCCAGAACCCGGCCCGCCAGGCCGCCATCAACGCGGGCCTGCCCAAGGAAGCATCGGCCTGGAGCCTGAACCAGGTTTGCGGCTCGGGGCTGCGCGCCGTTGCCCTTGCCGCCCAGCATGTGCAACTGGGTGACGCCGATATCGTCATCGCCGGTGGTCAGGAAAGCATGTCGCTGTCGCCGCATGTCGCGCATCTGCGCGCCGGCCACAAAATGGGCGACGTGAAATATATCGATTCGATGATCCGCGACGGGTTGTGGGACGCCTTCAATGGCTACCACATGGGCCAGACTGCGGAAAACGTCGCCCAGCAATGGCAGATCAGCCGCGAAGCGCAGGACGCCTTTGCGCTGGCCAGCCAGAACAAGGCGGAAGCCGCGCAGAAAGCCGGAAAATTCGCGGACGAGATCGTGCCCTTCACGATCAAGACCCGCAAGGGCGAGACGGTTGTCGATCAGGATGAATATATCCGCCACGGCGCCACGCTGGAAAGCATGCAGAAACTGCGCCCGGCCTTCTCCAAGGACGGGTCGGTGACCGCCGCCAATGCGTCGGGCATCAATGACGGTGCCGCCGCGGTCATGGTGATGAGCGAAGCTGAAGCCCAACGCCGCGGCCTGACCCCGCTGGCGCGGATTGCGTCTTATTCGACCGCAGGTCTGGATCCGTCGATCATGGGCGTTGGCCCGATCTTCGCATCGCGCAAGGCCCTGGCCAAGGCCGGATGGAGCGCCGAGGATCTCGACCTGGTGGAAGCCAACGAAGCCTTCGCCGCGCAGGCCTGCGCCGTGAACAAGGACATGGGCTGGAACCCGGATATCGTCAACGTGAACGGCGGCGCCATCGCCATCGGCCATCCGATCGGCGCCTCGGGCGCGCGCATTCTGAACACGCTGTTGTTCGAAATGCAGCGCCGCGACGCCAAGAAGGGCCTGGCCACGCTGTGCATCGGTGGCGGCATGGGCGTCGCCATGTGCCTTGAGCGCTGAGGCCTGATCGTTACCGGCAGTAAATGCAAAAAGGTGGGCGCAATAATATTGCGCCCACCTTTCTCAATGTGTAACAGAATTTCAACGACACTTATCCTAGGAGGGAACTATGGCACGAGTTGCATTGGTCACCGGCGGATCGCGCGGCATCGGCGCGGCGATTTCTACCGCCTTGAAAGACGCAGGCTATAGCGTCGCGGCCAGCTATGCCGGCAATGACGAGGCCGCGTCGGCCTTCACTGCGGAAACCGGCATCAAGACCTACAAATGGAACGTCGCCGACTATGAGGCCTCGAAAGCCGGCATCGCGCAGGTCGAGGCCGACCTGGGCCCGATCGACATTGTCGTTGCCAACGCGGGCATCACCCGCGATGCGCCGTTCCACAAGATGACGCCCGAACAATGGAATGCGGTGATCGACACCAACCTGACCGGCGTGTTCAACACCGTTCATCCGATCTGGCCCGGCATGCGCGAGCGCAAATTCGGCCGCGTCGTCGTCATCAGCTCGATCAACGGTCAGAAGGGCCAGTTCGCGCAGGTGAACTACGCGGCAACCAAGGCCGGCGATCTGGGGATCGTCAAGTCCCTGGCCCAGGAAGGTGCGCGCGCGGGCATCACCGCAAACGCCATCTGCCCGGGCTACATCGCCACGGAAATGGTCATGGCCGTGCCGGAAAAGGTGCGCGAATCGATCATCGGCCAGATCCCCGCCGGCCGCCTGGGCGAGCCCGAGGAAATCGCACGCTGCGTGGCCTTCCTGGTGTCGGACGACGCGGGCTTCATCAACGGGTCGACGATCAGCGCGAACGGCGCGCAGTTCTTCGTCTGAAGCGACGCTCTCCAAGACGATGACAGAGGGGGCCTTGCCCCCTCTTTTTTTCTTGCGGCCGACCGCCTATCAGCCGAAAACGCCCCGAACTGTCATTCGAGGCGCGATCATGAACAAATCCAAGGCGACACTGATCGGCTTTTCGGCCGTCGTCCTCTGGGCGTTGCTGGCGCTGTTCACGGTCGCCAGCGCCCCGGTTCCGCCGTTTCAGCTTTCGGCGCTCAGCTTCGGAATCGGTGGGCTGGTGGGCGTGGTCTGGCTGTTCCTCAGCGGCGGATTCGGCAAGTTGCGCCGCGTTCCCCTGTCGGCCTATGCCTTTGGCACGGCAGGATTATTCGGCTACCATTTCCTGTATTTCACGGCCCTTCGCATGGCCCCCGCGGCCGAGGCGGGGTTGATCAGCTACCTGTGGCCCCTGTTCATCGTGCTGTTTTCCGGCCTGATGCCGGGTGAAACGCTGCGTCGGGGCCACGTCGCCGGGGCGGTGGTGGCATTTCTGGGGGCTGCGTTGATCGTTGCATCCGGGGTCGGCGCAGTGTCCGGCGCAGTGTCCGGCGCACTGGCGGGCTACGGCGTCGCCTTTCTGGCGGCTTTGACATGGGCCGGGTATTCGCTGGGTTCGCGGTGGATGAAAGGCGTGCCGACCGGCGCCGTGGCGATCTTTTGCCTGGCGACGGCACTGCTGTCGGCCCTGGCGCATCTGGCTCTGGAAACGCCGGCCTGGCCGCAAGGCACCATGGGCTGGCTGGCCGTTCTGGGGCTGGGGCTGGGGCCCGTGGGGCTGGCGTTCTACACGTGGGACATCGGCGTGAAACGCGGCGATATCCAGATTTTGGGAACCGCTTCGTATGCCGCACCACTGCTATCGACATTGGCGCTTGTTGGCGCCGGACTGGCCAGCGCCAACCTGACGTTGGCACTGGCGGCTCTTCTGATTACCGGCGGCGCCGCCCTGGCGGCGCGGGCCGGTCGAGCGCGTGAAAAGGCTTAACCGGCAGCGAGCCGGGTGATTTCCTCTTTCAGCTTGAGCTTCTGCTTCTTCATCTCGGCAATCGCCAGATCATCAAAGCCAGGTGACCTTTGCGCGGCCTCGACCTTTTCGGCCAGGGCCTCGTGCTTGCGACGCAATTCCTGAAGATGCGAAGTCAGCGACATGTGTGTCCTCCTGTTTAACGGGTTTCCGTATGGGGATTGCACCACAGATTCACCGCATTGTCACACGAAACCGAAACCGGATTTGGGCAAAATTTGTCGCATCGGCGGGGAAATGCCGTTCCGGCGCTGGGGCGTTCAGTCCCACCGCAGCGCCTCTCCGTCGCGCAGGATCGCCTGCGCTGTGGGGGTGAAGTCGTCGCGGTCCGCAAGGTGCCTGTCGCCCAGATGCAGGATCAGCGGCGCCAGAAGTTGAAACGGACCCCTGGCCCCCTTGCGCGCCTGCAACAGAACCCGCCCGGCCGCGCGCCCGGCCCGCGCAGTCAACGGCCTGACACGGACAGCCCCGGCCCGCGACCCGATCGCGGCCAGAAGGTCGGGCAGCCGTTCCGCCAGATGGATCACCGTCAGGTATCCGCCGGGCTTCAGGCGCCGCAGCGCGGTGTCCAGCCAGATCTCCAGCGGCGTGTCCTCGCGCAGCGCGGCGGCCCGCCCGCTATCGGTGGCGGCGGGGGCCGTCGGCGGGTAATAGGGCGGGTTGATGAGAACGTGATCGAAGCCCTGCCTCAGATCCGCTGGCAAGGCTGTGATGTCGGCGGTTTCGATCCGCGCCGGCAACCCGTTGTCCCGCGCGTTGCGGCGCGCAAGTTCGGCATAGAGTGCCTGACGCTCCACCCCGCACAGCACCAGATCCGGCACACGCGCACCCAGTGCCAGCAGCGCAACCCCCGCCCCACAACCCAGTTCCAGAACCTCTTGCCCCGGCCTGGCCGCAACCGCCGCCGCCAGCAGGACCGGATCTGTTGCCGCCCTGTAGCCGCGCGCCGGTTGCCAGATCCCCAATGTGCCGCCCAGAAAAACGTCCCGCGTCAGGGCGGGCGCGGCGTCACTCATGCAGCGGCACCCCGTTGTCACGCAGGATGGCGCGCGCCAGAAACAGGTTCTGGTCCGAAACCACCAGGCGCTGCGGCACAATAGCCAGCGCGCTCATATGGACGTCCAGCGCAAAGGCCTCTATACCTTCCGCCTCGAGAAGGGCGGTTGCGAAAGGAATGATCGTGGGATCTGTCGTGCGCAGCAATTCTTTCATGGCAATACTAAACGGCATGCTTGCGGGCTTGTCAAAGCAGGGTTTCCTTCGCCGATGAACTTGGTCGCCGCCAATCCGCTGGAGCGCCTTTCCGTCGCGATCGCTGACGATCTGGCGGCTGTCAACAGGCTGATTCGCGACCGCATGGCGTCGGAAAATGCGCCGCGAATTCCCGAAGTGACGGCGCATCTGATCGAGGCGGGCGGAAAGCGCATCCGGCCGATGCTGACCCTGGCCGTGGCGCGCCTGTGCGGATACGAGGGCGACGCGCATATCAAGCTGGCGGCAACCGTCGAATTCATACACACCGCGACCTTGCTGCATGACGACGTGGTCGATGAAAGCGCCCAGCGGCGCGGCCGGCCCACGGCCAACCTGCTGTGGGACAACAAGTCCAGCGTGCTGGTCGGCGATTATCTGTTCGCGCGCGCGTTTCAACTGATGGTCGAGCCGGGCAACACCCGTGCCCTGACCATCCTGTCGAACGCCGCCGCCGTGATCGCCGAGGGCGAAGTGCTGCAACTGACCGCAGCGCAGAATCTGGCAACGACCGAGGAAACCTATTTCAAGGTCGTGCGCGGCAAGACCGCAGCGCTGTTTTCGGCCGCCACGCAGGTTGGTCCAGTGCTGGCCGGCTCGCCCGAGGATCAGGTCCAGGCGCTTTTCGACTATGGGGACGCGCTGGGGGTCTGCTTTCAGGTTGTCGATGATTTTCTGGATTTCGGTGGCGCCGGCGACGGTATCGGCAAGCGCCTGGGGGACGACTTTCGTGAGCGCAAGCTGACCCTGCCGGTAATCCGCGCCATCGCCCAGGCAAATGGCGAGGAGCTGGCCTTCTGGGACCGCACGATTGCCAGGGGCGATCAACTGGACGGCGACCTGGAGCGCGCCATGGCGCTGATGGCGCGGCACGGCACGATGGAAAGCACCCGCCAGACCGCGCTGGCCTGGGCCGATCACGCCAAGCGATCGCTGTCCCCGCTGCCGCCGCACCCGTTGCGGGACATGCTGTCCGACATCGCGGATTTTGTGGTCCAGCGGGTCAACTGACGGACCCTGCGGTGCGGGTGGCCTGCACGAACCAGCCGGGTCGGGTCAGCGTCGCGGCGGCCTGGGACAGGCTGTATTCATCCGCGAAAACCCCGAAACAGGTCGCTCCGGAACCGGTCATGCGCGCCAGAAGGCACCCGGGTTGCGACCGCACCAGGGCCAGGACATGCGTGATCTGCTGCACGATCCGGCTGGCGGGGGCTTCAAGATCATTGCGCTGCGTTTGCAGCCAGTCGCACAGCGCGGCCGCGTCGGCCCATCTCGGAAGCGTTGACGGCATCGGCGGATTGCGCCTGGATGTCAGCGCCTTGAACACGCCGGGTGTTGACAGCCCCTGCCCCGGATTGACCAGCAGCATCCACAGTGCGGGCACCCGGGCCACGGGTTCGACTTGCTCTCCCAGTCCGCGCATCCGTTGCGGCGCGGGTGCCGCCAGGCATACCGGCAGATCAGCCCCCAGCGCCATGAGCTGCGCCGCGCCCGGGATATCCTGACCGGACGCTTCGGTCAGCAGGTGCAGCGCCGCGGCTGCATCGGACGACCCCCCGCCCATGCCCGAGGCGACCGGAAGTGCCTTTTCCAGGGTGAATTGCCCCCGTGATGCACCAAGCAGTCTTGCGGCGCGCAGGATCAGGTTGTCCGCCTCCGCCGCCAATCCTGCGGCCTGTGGCCCGGTGATCGACAGCGCCAAGGGGCGCACGGGATCCAGGCTGACGCGATCGCCGAACGCGGCAAAGACCACCAGCGAGTCCAGCAGATGATAACCGTCCTCGCGCTGGCCGGTGACATGCAGGGTCAGGTTGATCTTGGCCGGAGCCAGGCGCGAGCGCGGCGTCATCTGTCAGCCGTCTGCCGGACGCAGCGGCGGTTCCCCTTGCTCGACGCGAACGACATCCAGCCCGACCTCGAGCTTGCGGCGCACGACGGCGCTGTCCATGTCGTCCGAAGGCCCGAAGGACAGTGCACGTCTCCACTGAAACTGGGCTTCGCGCTGGCGGCCAACGGCCCAATAGATATCACCAAGATGATCGTTCAGCACCGGGTCCGTCGGCTCCAGCTCCACCGCGCGCTCCATGTGTGGCAGCGCCTCGTCATAGCGCCCCAGCCGGTAAAGCGCCCAGGCAAGACTGTCGACAATGAAACCGCTGTCGGGCTGCCCGGCGACCGCGCGCTCGATCATGTCCAGCGCCTCGTCCAATTTCTCGCCACGTTCGACCAGCGAATATCCCAGGTAGTTCAAGACTGTGGGTTGATCGGGCTCGATCTGAAGCGCGGCCCGGAAATCGGCTTCGGCCGCCTGCCATTGCCCAGTGCGCTCGTAGGACACGGCCCGCGAGAACCAGGTCTGCCAGGTCGGCGGAATGCCCCGGTCCTGCATCATCTGAATCGCCGTGCTATAGGACATGATGGCCGCGTCATGGCGCTGCTCGCGGCGCTGGAAATCGCCCAGAAACTGCATCGCGACAAAACTTTGCGGGTATTCATCCACCAGCGCGGTCAATTCCTCGATCGCCTGATCGTTAGCGCCGGTTGCTTCCAGAACCTGCGCGCGCCCCATCCGCGCGGACATGTCGAACACGGACTCACGCGGCACGGCGCCATAGGCCGCAAGCGCCAGATCGGGTTGCTCCAGATCCTCGAAGATCTGGCCGATCATCAGTTGCGCATCCAGAAGATCCGGATTGATCCGCACCGCGCCCTGAGCATAAAGCAGGGCCTCGCGCGTGTTTCCCGCCGAACGCATCGCATTGGCCAGCACGGCGATGACCTCGGCGAACCCCTCTGCCGGGGTCGAAATCAGGTCGAAAGGCAGGGCGGTCTGCTGGGAAAAGGCCGCGCGCATCCGGGCGACTTCAGGATCCGAGGACCCTTCGAACACCGTATCGAGCAAGTCCAACGCGTCATCGAACCGTTCCGACAGGCCCAGAAGCTGGGCATAGGCCAGAAACCCGCGACGGTTCAGCGATTGCGACGTCCCGGTCTCGGTATCTTCCAGCAACGCCAACGCACCTTCCACGTCACCGACCAGCGCCAATGCGAGCGCGCGGCAATACAGCGCGAAGGCGGTCATCCCGTCCAGATCGCTGACCGAGTCGAACATCTCCAGGGCTTCGGACATTCTGCCCTGCCCCATTTGCGCCCAGGCCTGCGCCAGTCCGTAGACCAGCGGATGCAACTGCTGGCTGTTTTCTGCGAAACGCAGGGCCGCGTCATATTCTTCGCTGTCGAAGCCCGCGATCAGCAGCACAAGCGTTGCGGCACGGTTGTCTGGTTCGAGGGCGATCAGTTCCCGCGCACGGCCGACCGCGCGTTCAAACTGCCCGCCGGACAGCGCCGACACGGTCGCTCCTTCGAGCACGACGGTATTGCCCGGGTCGGAAAGCAATAGGCGCTCCAGATAGGGCGTGGCTTGCGTGAAATCATTGCGCGACCCGGCCTCGCGGGCGGCCAGATAGGCACCGACGAGCCCCTGCGCCTGCGCAGCAGGCGGCGTGTAAAAGACGGCCGAGGTCAACAACAGGCCCGACAAGGCAATGCGAAGTGAGGTCGTGCGGGGCAATGGCGTCTCCCGGTGGATGCTGCCGATCTGCGGCGCGCTTCATCGACAGGTGTAACGGCCCCTGTAGACAAGGGCAATCCGCCCCGACCGCGCCGCGTTCACGCCCGCGCGATCACGGCGTCGATCATGGGGCGCGCGGGCGACCAGTCCCGCATCACATATTCGGATAATTCGGACCGTCTCCGCCCTGCGGCGTGGTCCAGGTGATGTTCTGGCTGGGATCCTTGATGTCGCAGGTCTTGCAGTGCACGCAGTTCTGAAAGTTGATGACAAATTCGTTTTTACCATCCTTTTCAACAACTTCATACACCCCAGCCGGGCAATAACGTTGCGCCGGCTCGGCATATTTCGGCAGGTTGACAGATATCGGGATGGACGGATCGGTCAGCTTCAGATGCGCGGGTTGCGATTCTTCGTGGTTGGTCGCGCTGAAACTGACATTGGTCAGCCGGTCAAAGGACAGGACGCCATCGGGCTTGGGATAGTCGATGGGTTTGTAATCCTTCGCCTCGCCGGTGGTCTGCGCGTCGGTCTTGCCATGCTTGAGCGTGCCGAACAGGCTGAACTGGAAAACCGTCTGGAACCACATGTCGAAACCGCCGAGCGCCATGCCCCCCAGCGGGCCGAATCTGGCGTTGAGCGGCGCGACATTGCGCACCCGCTTGAGATCCTTGCCGACCGGCCCGGTCCGCAACCCGGCATTGTAATCCGCCAGCGTATCGCCCGAGCGCCCGGCCTTGATCGCCGCGAGCGCCGCTTCTGCGGCCTCGATCCCCGAATGCATGGCGTTGTGGTTGCCCTTGACGCGCGGCAGGTTGACCAACCCGGCCGAACAGCCCAGCAGCGCCCCACCCGGAAACGCAACTTCGGGGATCGACTGGAAGCCGCCCTTGGTCACCGCCCGGGCGCCGTAAGCGACGCGCTTGCCGCCCTCCAGCAAGGCTGCGATCTTGGGATGATGCTTGAACCGCTGGAACTCGTTATAGGGCGACAGATACGGGTTCTTGTAGTTCAGATCGACGATATAGCCGACATAAACCTGATTGTTGTCAAGGTGATAGACGAAAGAACCGCCACCCGCCTTGAACCCCATCGGCCAGCCCAGCGTGTGCGTCACTTCGCCTTCGTTGTGTTTTTCGGGGTCGACTTCCCAGATTTCCTTCATGCCGATGCCGAATTTCGGCACGTCGCAATGCTTGGCCAGGTTGAACCTGGCGATCACGTCCTTGGACAGCGATCCGCGAACGCCCTCGGACAGGAACACGTATTTACCGTGCAACTCCATGCCCGGTTCATAATTCGGCCCTGGCGAGCCGTCGGCGTTCTTGCCAAACTCGCCGGCGACCACGCCCTTGAGCGATCCATCCTGCGCATAGACCGCCTCGGACGCGGCCATGCCCGGGAAGATCTCGACACCCAGCGCCTCGGCCTGTTCGGCCATCCAGCGGGTGACGTTGCCCATCGACACGATGTAGTTGCCGTGATTGTTCATCAAGGGCGGCATGATGAAGTTCGGCAGGCGGATTTGCCCGGCCTCGCCCAGGATGTAGAAATTGTCTTTCTTGACCGGCACGTTCAGCGGCGCGCCCTTTTCCTTCCAGTCGGGCATCAGCCGGGTCAGGCCGGAGGGGTCCAGCACCGCGCCCGACAGGATATGCGCGCCCACTTCCGAGCCCTTTTCCAGAACCACGACCTCCAGGTCGGCATCCAGTTGCTTCAGGCGGATCGCGGCGGACAGGCCAGCCGGCCCGGCGCCGACGATGACAACATCATATTCCATCGCTTCGCGTTCGATCTCGGACATGGTGGCTCCTTGGTTCAAAGGGGGCAGGCGGGGGCTCAAAGGGGTCAGGCGGGCGAATTCGCGCAATTTTGTTTCGCGTCTGGATACCCCTGCAAGCGCCATCCGGTCAATTGCAACCGGGCGTCAGATACCCTGTTGGGGCCCGGTATTCGCGGGATCATCGCCCATCAGGTAGCGCGGACCGCTGCCGCGCGCCGCTGCTCGGTCATCGGGGTTGAAAAGCGCGCATTTCGGCAGGCTCAGACAGCCGCAGCCGATGCAGCCGTCCAGATTGTCGCGCAGCCGTTCCAATGTGGCGATTCGCTGGTTCAGATGATCGCGAAACCGGTGGCTGATGCGCGCCCAGTCCTCGGGCGTCGGCGTGCGCCCGCCGGGCAATTCGTCCAGCAGGGCGCGGATCTCGGCCAGCGTGACCCCGAACTGCTGGGCGATCATCACGAAACTCAGGCGGCGGATATCGGCGCGCGTGAACCGGCGCTGTCCGCCGGCATTGCGATCGGCTTTCACCAGCCCCTGCGCCTCGTAATATCGGATGGCCGAAACGGAAAGCCCCGTGCGTGCCGCCAGGGCGCCGATGCTCAGTCCCTTGTCCATCGCGTGACCGCCTTGAAAAAATCTTGACCTAAAGTTAGGTTTAGGAATTAGGCTGCCCCTAGTCAACATGAAAGGACCTGACATGACCGGCACTCTGGAGCACACCAACCTGACCGTCACCGACCCCCACACCACCGCCTCGTGGCTCTGCGATGTCTTTGGCTGGCATGTGCGCTGGCAAGGCGACGCAATCAGCGGCGGGCACACGGTGCATGTGGGCACCCCGGGCAGCTATCTGGCGCTCTATCGCCCCGAGCCGGCCCCTGCCGCCGCCAAGGAAGGCAGCAACTACACCACGATCGGCGGCCTGAACCATGTCGGCATCACGGTGCCGGAACTTGCGGTGGTTGAGGCGCGGGTCAAGGCGGCGGGGTTCACCCCCCACAGCCATGCCGACTATGAGCCCGGCAAGCGGTTCTATTTTCATGACCTTGACGGGATCGAATTCGAAGTCGTCAGCTACGCCTGACCCGGCGCGCCGCACCTGACCCCGTGCGGCGCGCAACTCTGGGCGGCGCGCAACTCTGGGCGGCGCGCAACTCTGGGCGGCGCGCAACTCTGGGCGGCGCGCAACTCTGGGCGGCGCGCAACTCTGGGCGGCGAAACGCCGCCGAGAGGGCTTGCATTCCACGTGGCCTTGTTGTCATCTGTTGTCATGATTCAACAACTGCCCCGGCCCATGGCTGCGGGCGTTTTTCATTTGCGTGTGAGGCTGCATGGAAAAGTTTCCCCTGACCCGGCAGGGTTATCAGGCGCTCGAAGTCGAGCTGCGCCAACTCAAAAGCGTGGAGCGTCCCGCGGTCATCAAGGCGATCGCCGAGGCGCGTGAACATGGCGACCTGTCGGAGAACGCCGAATATCACGCGGCGCGCGAAAAGCAGAGTTTCATCGAGGGCCGCGTCAAGGAACTTGAAAGCCTGATCGGCCTTGCCGAGGTGATCGACCCGGCCAAGCTTTCGGGCGCGATCAAGTTCGGCGCGAGCGTCACCATCGTCGACGAGGACACCGACGAGGAACGCACCTATCAGATCGTCGGCGAGGCCGAGGCGAATATCGAAAAGGGCTTGCTGAACATCAAGTCCCCGCTGGCCCGCGCCCTGATCGGCAAAGAAGAAGGCGATTCGGTGGACGTGCGCACACCTGGCGGCGACCGCAGCTACGAAGTGCTCAAGATCGTCTACCGCTGAGCGGTTCGGCCATGTCCGACCCATCCCTCGATCCACAAAAACTGCCGCCACGCCCCAAGGTTTCGGGCGAGGTTCTGGCCTTCATCCTGTCGCTGATCTGGCTGATCCTTCTGGCGGCGGCGTTTCGGATGCTGGGGCTTCAGGGGCGGCAACTGGCGGACACACTTGGCATTGTCGTGGTGGCTCTGGCCGTCTTTCTGCCCATCGCGCTGATCTGGCTGGCGGTTCTGGTGTTGCGCGCGGCGCGCGACATGCGCGACGAATCCGTCCGCCTGCACGCCACCGTCGAGGGGATGCGGCGCGGCTGGATTCGCGATCAGCAAGCCGCCGGCATGGCGCTGAAACCCACGGTCGAGGAAAAGCTCGATGAAATCGCAGCCGTGCAACGCAGCACCGAAAGCAAGCTGGCGATGTTCACGACCCGGCGCGACCCGGCGCGACGGGCTGCGTTGCGATTGACCGGTTCCCCGCAAGATTTCGCGCCAGATTCTGCCCAGCCGGTTCTGGCGCTGGAAAACCCCCTGCCCGCCGCCCGGCGCCTGGACAACGCGGATTTTATCCGCGCTCTGCATTTCCCGGAAAACGAAACCGACGAAGCCGGGTTCGAGGCCCTGCGCCGGGCGATGCAAGACCACGCCACCGCCGAATTGGTGCGCGCCGCGCAAAGCGTGCTGACCGCCCTGTCCGAAGAGGGCATCTACATGGACGATCTTCGCCCGGACCGCGCCCGCCCGGAAATCTGGCGGGCCTTCGCCATGGGTGCGCGCGGGTCCGAAGTCGCGGCGCTGGGGGGCATCCGGGATCGCTCGTGCCTGGCGCTGACCTACGGGCGGATGCGCTCGGACACAGGGTTCCGCGATGTCGCGCACCGGTTTCTGCGCGCGTTCGACCGCCAGTTCGCGGTGTTCGAGGCCCGCGCCGACGATGCGGAAATCGCCCGGTTTGCCGAAACCCGTTCGGCCCGCGCCTTCATGCTGCTGGGTCGGGTCACCGGCATCTTTGGCTGACCGATGACCGCACCGCGTGACATGACACCAGGACAGGCGTTCTGGGCCGGGCTGAAAATCGGCGCGCCCTTCGTGCTGGTCGTCGCCCCGTTCGGCGCGGTTTTCGGCGTTGTCGCCACCGAGGCCGGGCTGGACATCGTGCAAACGCTGGTCTTTTCCATCGCCGTGATCGCCGGTGCCGCGCAGCTGACGGCGGTCGAACTGATGGTGCAGGACGCACCCACCTTAATCGTGCTGTTGACCGCCCTTGCGGTCAATCTGCGCATGGCGATGTATTCGGCCAGCCTGGCGCCGCATCTGGGGGCCGCGCCGGTCTGGCAGCGCGCGTTGATGTCGTATCTGATGGTCGATCAGGCCTATGCCATCGGTGTCCAGCAGTTCGAGCAACACCCCGACATGCCGGTCGGCGCCAAGGTCGGCTATTTTTTCGGCGCGGTGATCCTGCTGTGCCCGACCTGGTATCTGGCAACCCTGGCCGGCGCATTGCTGGGCACCGCCATTCCACCGTCCCTTCCGGTGGGGTTCGCCGTGCCCATCGCGTTCCTGGCGCTGATCGGACCGATGCTGCGCACGCTGGCGCATATGGTCGCGGCCTTTGTGTCGGTCGTGGGGGCGCTTATCTTTGCCTTCGTGCCCTACAATCTGGGCCTGATGATCGCCGCGATTCTGGCAATGGGCGCGGGGGCGCTGGTTGAATTGTGGTTGATCCGGCGGGGGCGCTGGTCATGATCCAGCAGTCACAGGGCACGATCTGGCTGGTGATCGCAGGCCTGGCGATTGGCAGCTTTCTGCTGCGGTTTTCATTCCTGGGCCTGATCGGGAAACGGCAATTGCCGGGCTGGGCGCTCAGACTGCTGCGCTACACGCCGGTGGCGGTGATCCCCGGGCTGATGGCCCCGCAGATCTTTCTGCCCGCCGATGGCAGCACCCTGCCCGATCCCATCAAGCTGGCGGCGGCGGCGATCACCGTTGCGGTCGGAGTTTGGAGCCGCAATGTCATCGCCGCGATGGCCGCGGGCGTCAGTGCCCTGGCGGTGTTGATCTGGCTTTTCCAGTCATGAAGAAGGGGCCCGAAGGCCCCTGGTCTTATTGCGTGTATTGCTGGCGTTCCGTGGGCTCGGCGTCTGAATAAACCACCTCTTCCCAAACGCCCGGCAGTTCTGCGAATTGTTCGGACAGGCGGTTGGGAAAGAAGGAGGGATTCAACTCTTCGAAACCCGGCACCTGGCGCAGGATGTCAAAGATCGAGCGCGCGCAGAACCCGTCCGGCACCGGTCCATATTCCTGGGCCAGCCGCAGGATGGTTTCCGCGGTCTCGGCCGGCACCTGAAGGTGCTGGATCCGCACACGGTGGGTGCGCCGGGCATGGTAATAGGTATAGCGGAACAGCTGCTCGTCATCGAAACCGTACAGCACGTCATGACGCTCGGGCGAGTCTGGATGCGCCCAGCTTCCGGCCGGATCGAACAACACGCGCTGGCTGGCGTTGATCATCAGGGCTGCGTGTTCGCCCCGGCCATTTTCGTTGCGAATGACGTTGAACAGCACGATTTCGGCAGGGCCGTCATCGACATAGCGGGCCGCGATCACATCTTCTTCCGGGGCCCAGACCACCGGTTTGGTGCAGGCCGCGAGGATCACCAACGCAAAAAGGGCGAAAAGCCGTGAGACTTTCATAATGGGAAAACCTTTCTGTCCGGCAATGGAAATGGCATGGAGCGCGGGATCCGCACCTGCGCGAGGAAATTGTCAGGCGTTGGCCAGCGCCAGGAAGATCAGGATACCGATCGACACCAGACCCACGATGGTCGCCACGCGCAGAAATCCGTGGAATGTCGCCTCTTGCGTGCTGGTGTCCATCGAGCCGTGTTCATGTTCAGACATTTCAGTCTCCCGTTCTTGTGTTTGGCTGAATTCTTAGCGGATGCGGCCGCGCCTGTCACCCCGCCTCGTTACGTTGCGGGCAACCGGCGCCGGCTGTATGCCGCGTCCGGTCTATCGCGCAGCGTGCGCAACAAACCGGCCGTCACCACATCGGGTTCGACATCCGAGAAGCCGGGCAAACGCGACAGAAGGCTGCTCACCGCATAGGCGCAATGCAATGGCGGAAGCGCCGGCGTCTGCAGTGCCAGCGCCAGCGCCTGCCGGGCAACCGCCGGCGGAACCGCGATTTCAACCTGGTGCACTGTCCAGGACGTGCCCGCCGGGCCAACCCCGTCGCGCGCCAGATACCGGGCCATGTCGGCCGGTGCCGGGTCGCGGATCAGATGGCCGTCACGGCTGCACTGATCCGGCTCCCAGCGCCCAAGCGGATCAAAGATCACGGTTTCTTCCGGCGTGTAGATGACAATCCCGGCATGGAATGGCAGATCCAGCGCCTCCAGCTCAAAAATCACCACCCGCAATTTGCTGTTGGTCGCCAGCGGCGGGGCGACAATGTCAGGCCCGTCACCGGGATCGAGCAGCGCCGTGCACCCGGTCATCAACAGTCCCGCGCCCGCCAGACTGGCCAGCAACAGCCGCCTGCGGCCCGGGTTCAGCGGCTCACGGCTTGCCACAGCCACGCTCCGCGCGCGTCGCGTTGCCGGGTGACGCGACCGGTTCTGAACAGGTGATTGAGATGCGCCACCGCCTCGACCAGCGCCATGCCATGCGCCGGGCCCTCGATCTCACGCTTGAACAAGGGCAGGAAGCATTCATTTGCCGTGCGCGGGGTTTCCAGATGGCGTTCGAGCCGCTCCAGCGCGGACAGGTGATTTTCGATCATCTGCCGCAGCCGCAGCGGCAGGCCCGTAAAGGGCAGCTTGTGCCCGGGCAGGACCAGATGCCGGTCCTCGGCAAACGCCCCCAGTTTCTCGCAGCTGTCCAGCCATTCGCCGACCGGGTCGGCGTCTGGTTCGGTGGCATAGACGCCCAGATTGGCCGAAATGCCCGGCAGCAACTGATCGCCGCCGATGACCAGGTCGTCATCCAGGCTCCAGAACGTCGCGTGCTCGGGCGCGTGGCCATGTCCGATCCGCACCAGCCATTCGCGCCCACCCATATGGATATGGTCGCCTTCCTTGATCCGCGTGAAGCCCAGGGGCATCGGCGCCACGACATCGGCAAAGTTGAAGGGCTTTTCCTCCATCCGCTGGGCGATGACCGTCTCGGGCAATCCGGCGCTGCGCCAGTAGTCCACGGTTTGCGGCATGGGCGCGGTGTGCACATCCAGCGTCAGCATCCTCGCGAACAGCCATGCGGTGCGCGTGGTGACCAGTTCGGCGCCATGTTCGGACTGCAACCAACCGGCAAGACCAACGTGATCGGGGTGATGATGGGTCACCACCACGCGCTTGATAGGCCGTCCGCCCAGAGGACCGGCCATCAGCGCCAGCCATTCGGCCCGCGCCTTCTTGCTGGCAAAGCCGGTGTCGATCACGGTCCAGCCGTCGCCATCATCCAGCGCGTAGACATTGACATGATCCAGTGCCATCGGCAGCGGCAGGCGGGCCCACAGGATGCCCGGCGCGACCCGCGTCACGGCGCCCGGCGCGGGCGGCTGATCGAACGGGAAACGGATTCCGGCCTGAGCGATCACCGGCGCAAGACCACTCATGCGCTTTCCAGATCCTCGGCCGAGAGCGCGAAAAGCTGTTCCGCCCCCGCGCGCGCCTGCTCCAGCAACGAGGCATGTTCAGGCAGGATCCGGTCCACGAAGACCCGCGCCAGACGCGCGCGCGCCGTTCCGGGCGCCGTCATCGCGGCCTTCAGGTGGTAATGCCCGCCCAGAACCCGCGCGAAGGCCCGCAGATAGGCCACGGCCCCGGCATTGCGGTCATTGGGGGTCTGGGCGACCAGCCATTCGGTGGCCTCGCGCAGGGTTTCCGCCGCCTCCCAGACCGGGCCCGCCAGGTCCGGCAAGTTCGCGCGGGCGGTCTCGGCCAGGTCTTCGACCTCTTGCAGCAATCGAAACGCGGCCTCGCCGCCGTCCATCATCTTGCGACCGACCAGGTCCATCGCCTGAATGCCGTTCGTGCCTTCGTAGATCGGCGTGATCCGCGCATCCCGGAAATACTGGGCGGCGCCGGTTTCCTCGATGAAGCCCATGCCGCCGTGGATCTGCACACCCATGCTGGACACTTCGCAGCCGATATCGGTGCCATGCGCCTTGGCGATCGGCGTCAGCAGCGCGGCGCGCGCCGTCCAGTGCGCGTCACCGGTGGCGCGGCCCATATCCATCGCCAGCCCACAGGCCAGCGCGATGGCACGGGCGGCGAAAACCTCGGCCTTCATCATCGCCAACATGCGCCGCACGTCGGCATGATCGATGATCGCACCCTCGCCCAGCGGGGTCTTGCCCTGCTTGCGGTCCTGCGCATAGGCCAGCGCGTGCTGATACGCGGCTTCGGCCACGCCGATGCCCTGCGCGCCCACACCCAGTCGCGCGTTGTTCATCATTGTGAACATTGCCGCCATGCCGCCGTTTTCGTGGCCAACCAGCCAGCCCCGGGCGCCCTCGAAGCTCATCACACAGGTGGGCGAGCCATGGATGCCCAGCTTGTGCTCCAGCGACACGACGCGCAGGCTGTTGCGTTCGCCCGGGTTGCCGGCGTCATCCGGGATCAGTTTCGGCACCATGAACAGACTGATGCCCCGCGTGCCCGGCGCCCCGTCCGGCAGGCGCGCCAGAACCAGATGACACACATTTTCGGCCACGTCATGATCGCCCCAGGTGATGAAGATTTTCTGCCCCGTCACCGAATAGCTGCCGTCGCCGTTCGGCACGGCCTTGGAGCGCAGCGCGCCGACGTCGGATCCGGCCTGCGGTTCGGTCAGGTTCATCGTGCCGGTCCACTGCCCCGATGTCAGCTTGGGCAGATACAGGTCCTTGATCGCGTCGCTGGCGTGATGCTCCAGCGCCTCGATCTGACCCTGGCTGAGCAGCGGGCACAGTTGCAGCGCCAGACACGCGCCGGACATCATTTCGTTCATCGCCGTATTCAGCGTCTGCGGCAGGCCCATGCCGCCATGTTCGGGATTGGCGCCGAGACCCAGCCAGCCGCCTTCGGCAATGGCCTGATACCCGTCCTTGAATCCCGGGGAGGTGCGCACGACCCCGTTTTCCAGCACTGCCGGAGTCAGATCGCCGCCACGGTTCAAGGGCGCCATCACCCCGTCGCACAGACGCCCCAGCTCGGTCAGAATCGCTTCGGTCACATCGTTGCCGGCCTCGGCAAACAGGTCGGTCTGCGACAGGCGTCCGTAGCCCAGAACGTGATCGAACAGGAACCGAAACTCGGCAACAGGTGAGGTATAGGACATCGGATACTCCGGGCGGGCGCACAACGGGTGAAGCCGGCAACTTGGCAAGCCGGACCGGCGGCTGTATTGCGCAGGTTACAAACAATCACCAGCGCCACAAATCGAAACGCCACGTCACAGGCCGCACCGTTCCCATGCCGAACACCGCATTTCTTGCGCCCGATCTGCCAGGGCTGAAAGCCGCCGCCGCGATCCTGCGCGGCGGTGGCCTGGTGGCGATGCCGACCGAAACGGTCTACGGGCTGGCCGCGGACGCCCGCAATGACCGGGCCGTCGCTGCGATATTTGACGCCAAGGGCCGCCCCCGCTTCAATCCGCTGATCGTGCATCTGGCGGAACTGTCCCAGGTCGAAGCGCTTGCCACGCTGACCCCGCTTGCCTGGCGTCTGGCGCAGGCCTTCTGGCCGGGCCCGCTGACCCTGGTGCTTGCGCTGCGCGATGACAGCTTGTTGTCGCCGCTGGTCACCGCCGGTCTGTCCAGCGTGGCCATTCGCCTGCCCGCCGCCGATATCGCCCGGCGTCTGTTGACGGAATTCGGCGGGCCGGTCGCCGCGCCCAGCGCCAACCCGTCCGGCCGGATCAGCCCGGTGACACCCGCGCATGTGCTGGCGGGGCTGGCCGGTCGCATCGATGCGGTGATCGATGGCGGGCCCTGCGCGGTCGGACTGGAATCGACGATCGTCGATGCCACTGGCGATGCCCCGCGCCTGCTGCGCGCCGGCGGCCTGCCAGCCGAGGCGCTGGAGGCGGCGCTGGGGCGGCCACTGCTGCCCGCGCTTCACGGGACGGTCACGGCACCGGGGCAACTGGCCTCGCATTATGCGCCCCGGGGGCGGGTGCACTTGAACGTGACGGCCCCCGACCCCGGCGATATCTGGGTCGGTTTCGGGCGGTGCCCGGGTGCCGAACTGACGCTTTCGGACAGCGGCGACCTGACCGAGGCCGCGGCGCGGCTCTTCCACGCCCTGCACGAGGCCGACGCCCTGGCCGGCCCGGGTGGACGCATCGCCTTCGCGCCAGTGCCCGAAATCGGGCTGGGCCGCGCCATCAACGACCGGCTGCGCCGCGCCGCCGCGCCGCGCGGGTAAAGCGGCTTCGAAGCCGCTTTTTCTGCCGGGCCCTGTTGGAAAACTGCCAGATATTGGATCGATTCGGCAGATTATTGGGTGCCTGGGTCGTTTATCTTCAACATCGCAATGTCAGACAAACCGATCCGCCAGCGCGTCCAAGGCCGTTCGAACGGCCTTGTTCTAGACCCCGGCCAGATCGCCCAGGATGGACTGCGCGGCGGCGCGCGGATCGCTTGCTGCCCAGATCGGACGACCAATGACGATATGATCGGCACCCCTGCGCAGCGCGTCGCCCGGCGTGGCGATCCGCTTTTGGTCATTCGCGGCGCTGCCGGCGGGCCGGACCCCAGGCGTAACGATCAACCGCCCCGCCGACTGCGGCAGGGCACGGATGCGCGCAGCCTCGTGCGGGCTGGCAATCACGCCATCGGCCCCTGCCTCGAACGCGCGCGCGGCGCGCTCGGCGACAATATCGGCCATGTCCCCGGGCGCGATCATCGCGGCATCCAGATCCGCACGGTCCAATGCCGTCAGGATTGTCACCGCCAGGATCTTCAGCCCGCTGCCTGCCGCGCCAGCACGCGCGGCGCGCACCACATGCGGATCGCCATGCACCGTCAGGAAGTCCAGATCGAACTGCGCCACACCCCGCACCGCCGCTTCGACCGTGGCCGGGATGTCGAAGAACTTCATGTCCAGGAAGATCCGCTTGCCCATCTCGCTTTTCAACTCGTTGGCCAGCGCCAGCCCGCCGCCGGTCAACATGCCCAGCCCGATCTTGTAAAAGCTGACGCTGTCCCCCAGGGATTTCGCCAGTTCGAGCCCGTCCAGCACATTCGGCACATCGAGCGCGACGATCAGCCGGTCGTCGGCGGAATAAATGCGGGTCATCATGGCCTCCTGCACAGGTGCGTCCGGTGGGGTTGCCCCGGCTTTATCCGGCATGAAACGCAACGGCAACAGCGATTGAGGGTTGTTTCAAATCAGCCTCGCTCTACCCTTCCCTCATAAAACGGGAGGAAACCATGTATCTACGACCCTTGATGGCCGCCGCGCTGGCGGTGGTCCTGACGACAGGAACCAGTATGGCCCAGAACCGCGTTGACGGCTCTCGCCCCGATGCGCCCGAACTGGCGGCGCCGGGGCCCTATACCATCGGCGTGCGCACGCTGACGCTGACCGACCCCGACCGCCCCGACGTTCTGGCCTCGACCGAGGCCTTGGTGAGGGGGCCGCGCACGCTGGCAGCCGAGTTCTGGTATCCGGCGGCAGACGGCACGCAGCCGGGCGGCAGCTATGACACCGTGCTGCGCGACGGCGTGACGCCGGTCACGCTATACGGTCAGGCCGCGCGCGACGCCCAGCCGTCCACCGATGGGCCGTTCCCGCTGGTGGTCATCAGCCACGGCTATCCGGGCAACCGATTGCTGCTGGCGCATCTGGGCGAGCATCTCGCGTCGAACGGCTATGCCGTGCTCTCGCTCGATCACACCGACAGCACCTATTCGGATCAGGCCGCCTTCGGTTCGACACTTTATAACCGACCGCTGGACCAGAAGTTTGCCATCGACGCGATGGCCGCCGATGAAAGCCTGTCCGGTCTGGTCAACACCGATGCCGTGGGCGTCATCGGCTATTCGATGGGCGGTTACGGGGCGGTGGTCCTGTCCGGCGCGGGGCTGGTGCCACAGATCGTCGACTCGCCGTTTGCTCCGCCGCAGCGCCTGCTGGCCGAACTTGTCGCGGGATCTGAAACGCACGAGGCGCTGCCCGACCCGCGCGTCCGCGCCATTGTCGCGATCGGACCCTGGGGGATGAATTACGGGCTGTGGGACGCCGCCGGCCTGGCCGGGATCCGCGTGCCGACCCTGTATGTCGCCGGCAGCATGGACACTGTGTCCGGCTATTCGTCGATCCGTTCGATCTTCGAGGGCGCGGTGAATGTCGACCGGCAATTGCTGACCTTCGAGAATGCCGGCCACAACGCCGCCGCGCCGATCCCGGCGCCGGTGGAAAGCTACGCTGTGTCCGAAGCCCTGGGCTGGGCCCCGTTCGAGCATTACGCCGATCCGGTTTGGGACACGGTGCGGATGAACGAGATCGCGCAGCATTTTGTGCTGGCCTTTCTGGATCAGCGGGTGCGCGGCATGGAGGATCGGGACGTCTATCTGGACCTGATCGAGAACGCCAATGACGGCGTCTGGTCGCTGGACGACGATGGCGAGCCGACCGCAGAGCACACCTATTGGGCGGGCTTCCGCGAAGGCCAGGCCGTGGGCCTGCGACTGGAAACGCGCCGCGCCGGCGAGTAACCGGTCAACGCAGCCGGGTCAACGCAGCCGGGTCAACGCAGCCCCGCCAACCCGGCATCGGGGGCGATTGCGTCAGGCAATCGTCTCCATCCGTTCTTTGGACAAGGAGCCGGGAACGATGGTCACGGGCACCGGCAACGCGCCCGAGTTCTTGGACAATTGCGTCACCAGCGGGCCGGGGCCGGTGCGGTCAAGCCCGGCGCCCAACACCAGAATTCCCACCTCGGGATCGGCTTCGATCTGCGCCAGGATCTCGTCCACTGGTTGCCCCTCGCGGATCACCAGCTCTGGGTCGATGGCATGTTTGTCGCGCATCCACTTGGCGAATACCTCGAAATGGGCCTCGATCCGTTCGCGCGCTTCCTCGCGCATCAGATCGGCGACACCGATCCAGTGCTGAAATTCTTCGGGCGGGATAACCGACAGGATCTGCACCCCCCCGCCGGTGGCCGCCGCCCGCAACGCGGCGAAGCGAATCGCGTTCAGGCATTCGCGGCTATCGTCCAGAACGACCAGAAATTTACGCATATCCATCCCCTGTTGGCGCGCATCATGGCCCAAGCCCGGCAGCCTGTCCAGCATGGCGGCGGGCCGGTGCCGAGCAGCCGCGACGCGCTTCGAACCGTGTCTTCGGGTGGTCGGGTCACCGATTGCTGGCCGCCCAGTCCCAATAGAGTTCGCGCACGAGACGGGTGACGGGCCCCACCTGATACTGCCGGTCATCGAACGCGGTTACAGGTGTCACCTTGGACATGTTGCCCGACAGGAACACCTCGTCCGCGGTGCGAAAATCCTCCAGCGTCAGCACCGTCTCATGCACCCTCACGCCATCGCGCGACAGGGTGTCGATATGGCGCGCGCGGGTGATCCCCGACAGGAAGGTGCCGTTGGGGATCGGGGTGAACACCTCGCCATCCTTGACCATGAACACGTTGGCCGTGGCGGATTCCGCAACATTGCCCTGACTGTCGCAGGCCAGGGCATTGCCGAAGCCCTTGGCCTGGGCTTCGGCCAGCATCCGGGCATTGTTGGGGTAAAGACACCCGGCCTTGGCATTGACCACCGCCGTTTCCAGCGTCGGGCGGCGAAACCGCGTTGTCGTCACCGTGGTCGCGGCCTCGGGCGGGGCCATGGGAATGGCTTCCAGGCAGATGCAGAAACCGGTGCGGTCCTGATTGGGCATCACGCCCAGCGGCCCGGAATCGATCGCCCAATACATCGGGCGGATATAGACGGCATCGCCCAGCCCCTCGAGCCCCTCGAGGATCAGATCGACCATGGCGTCGGCTTCGACGGTGGGCCGGATCATCAGCGCCGTCGCTGAACGGTTGATGCGCGCGCAATGCTTGTCCAGATCCGGGGTCATCCCGTCGAACAGGCGCGCGCCGTCAAACACGGTTGTGCCCAGCCAGGCGCCGTGATCGGCGGCGCGCATGACCGGCACGTCGCCTTCATGCCACTGACCGTCGAACCAGGTGCGGATGCGGTTGCTGATGGCCATGCTGTGTCCCCTGGGGTTTCCTTCGCGCGGATGTTAATCACCCGCCGCGCCCAAGGTCCAGTGCGGCCTGCCCCGGCGATCAGCGCTTACAGGTTGAACACCCGGCTGGGGTGCAATTCGCCCCCCATATAGAGCCCCACAGCGACCGGCCTGCCCTCATAACTGCCCCAGGCCTGATCGCCCGGGCGCGCCTCGCCCGCCAGCACGCGGCCCGGGTTGCCGTTGCGCAGCCGGACTGCCCCGTCCGGGGCCAGGATCAGTTCGGGCAGGTCGACAAGCCCGGTCTCCAGCGGCAGCAGATTGCTTTCCAGTTCGGGCGTGCGTGCGAGGTCTTCGACCTGGGCCAGGCTCAGCCCGTCGGCGGCGTAAAACGGGCCCGACCATTCGCGGCGCAACCAGGCGACATGGCCCAGGCATCCCAGCGCCTGCCCCAGATCGCGCGCGATGGACCGCACGTAGCCGCCCTTGCCGCAGACCATTTCCAGAATGGCTGTGTCGGCATCGGGGCGTTCAACCAGGTCAAGTGATTCAACGAACAGGTCGCGCGCGGCAAGGTCCATGCCCTCGCCCGCGCGGGCGATGTCATAGGCGCGCTCGCCGTCCACTTTTACCGCCGAAAACTGCGGCGGCACCTGCTGGATCAACCCGCGAAACGCCGCCAGCGCGGCCTCGATCCCGGCATCCGTGGGGCGCTCGGCGCTGGTTTGCAGCACCCCGCCCTCGGCATCGTCGGTGGTGGTTGCGGTGCCGAACCGCACCATGAAACGGTAGCCCTTCATCGCATCAGTGATGAAGGGCACGGTTTTCGTGGCTTCGCCCAACGCGATGGCCAGAACGCCGGTCGCGGCGGGGTCCAGCGTGCCCGCATGTCCGGCCTTCTGCGCGTCCAGCGCCCAGCGCACCTTGCCGACCACAGATGTCGAGGTCACGCCCGCCGGCTTGTCGATCACCAGCCAGCCAGAGATCGGTCGGCCTTTTTTCTTGCGCGCCATCGGGTGCCATCCTGCGTTCCGTCGACGCGGGGCCTAGCCAATGGCGCACGGTGTGGCAACCCCCGCCGGCGGCTCAGCGCAGGATATCGGCCTGATCGCAGGCTTCGGGATCGCCCAGCAGACAGGCCTGGTCGAACGCGGCGATGGCGCGCGGCACATCGGCGGGCACACCGCGCCCGTTGGCCAGGATGTTACCCAACGTGACGCAGGCATAGGCATCGTTGCCGGTGCAGGCCCGGCCGAACAGTTCCACCGCGCGCGCAATATCCGGCGCGACGCCCAGACCCGATCGGTAGACCTCGCCCAGATTGCCACAGCCCAGCATCTCTCCGCCGTCACAGGCGCGTTCATACAAAGCCCGGGCGCGGGCGATATCATACGGCGCCCCGGTCTCGGTTTCGTATCGGAACCCCAGCACGCTGCATCCGAACAGGTCCCCCCCGTCGCAGGCCCGCGCCAACAGCGCCGTGACCTGGCGGTCCGAAGCCTCGCCGCGCAATTCCTGTTGCTGGGCCAGATCGGTGCAGGCCATCGCCCACCCCTCGCTGCACAGGCTTTGCAACATCTCGAAGCCGCCGCTTTCGTCGGCAGGCCCGCCGCGCCCTTCGATCATCATGCGCGCCAGCCCCGCGCATCCCGGGCGGGCATTCGGGGCGGGCCAGCCCTCGCAGGCCCGGGCGTAGAAATCGCGGGCGATGCGCTCTGACGCGGGCAGCCCGGCCAGACCGTTTTCATAATACGCAGCCAGTTGTGCGGCGCCGAGCACCGGCAATTCCGCCTGCGCACCGGTCACCAGCGCGACCGCGCGCGTATCCATCGGATCCGCCGCCATCAGCGCGCGCGCCAGCAACAGCGCAAAGGCGGGCTCGGACGGGTATTGCGCGCGCGCCGCGTCGCAGGCGGCGATGGCGGCGGGCGCGTCGTCGATCGCATAGACCTGCGCCATCCCTTCGGCGCGTGGCAGCAGCCACAGCCCGGCCAGGCTGTCGCATGCGGTTTGGGGAGCCGGTTGAGCGCTGGCCATGGCGCTACTCAGAATCAGCGCCATCAGTGTCAGAATTCCCCGCATCTCGTCCTTCCGTTGGTTGCCCGTTGTCCGTCAAATCGGGGGGGACGCTAACACGCGGCGCGCTGGCGCCAAAGCACGGATCGGTCGACAGCGCGGCGATGACGCAGCCGTGCAACGCCGGGCACCCTTGATATCCCGCTCCGCACCGCCTAAAGACAGGCCGATTCATGTCAGGAGCCGTCCGATGCAAGCAGCCCCGAAGTCGCCGCGCCCGACAGCATGTCTTGTGCTTGCTGACGGCACCGTATTCTATGGCCACGGCTTTGGGGCCACAGGCCAGACCGTCGCCGAACTGTGCTTCAACACGGCCATGACCGGCTATCAGGAGATCATGACCGATCCGTCCTATGCCGGGCAGGTGGTGACCTTTACCTTCCCCCATATCGGCAATACCGGCGTCAATGACGATGATGACGAAGCGCCACGCGCGGTGGCCGCTGGCATGGTGGTGAAGTGGGACCCGACAGCGCCCTCGAACTGGCGGTCGGTGGCCAACCTGACCGACTGGCTGACCCGGCAAGGGCGCATCGGCATCGGCGGTGTGGACACCCGCCGCCTGACCCGCGCGATCCGCCAGCAGGGCGCACCGCATATCGCGCTGGCGCATGACCCGGACGGCAATTTCGACCTGGAGTCGCTGGTCAGGCAGGCCCGCGCCTGGACCGGGCTTCAAGGTTTGGACCTGGCCAAGGAAGTGTCGTGCGCGCAGCGTTACCGGTGGAATGAAATGCGCTGGGCCTGGCCCGATGGCTATGCCCCGCAAACCGCGCCGGTGCACAAGGTCGTGGCGATCGACTTCGGCGCCAAGCGCAACATCCTGCGCTGCCTGGCGTCCGCCGGGTGTGACGTGACCGTGCTGCCCGCCACGGCAACCGCGGACGACATTCTGGCCCTGAACCCTGACGGTGTGTTCCTGTCCAACGGCCCCGGCGACCCGGCGGCCACGGGCGTGTATGCCGTGCCGATGATCCAGGGTGTGCTGGCCGCCGATCTGCCGGTGTTCGGGATCTGCCTGGGGCATCAGATGCTGGCGCTGGCGCTGGGCGCGCGCACGATCAAGATGAACCACGGCCACCACGGCGCCAACCATCCGGTCAAGGACATGGAGACCGGCAAGGTGGAAATCACCTCGATGAACCATGGATTCACCGTAGACAGCCAAACCCTGCCCGACGGGGTTCTGGAAACCCACATCTCGTTGTTCGACGGCTCCAATTGCGGGATCCGCATGGCGGGCCGCCCGGTCTTCGGCGTGCAATACCACCCCGAGGCCAGCCCCGGCCCGCAAGACAGCTATTACCTGTTCGAGCGTTTCGCGGCGGCGATGGCGGACCGCAAGTCGGCCTGACTTCAGCTTCTGTTAACGCCCGTTAACCGGGTCTTAACGCTTGCGGCGTCATTGTGACCGCTGGCCCCTTTGGGGGTGGCAGGGGTTGATCGATGATAGCAGTGAAGGCGCTTGCAAACCCGGACCGCAGCAGAGCCGCAGCCGGTCCGGCTGCGCCGAACCTCAGATCGGTGGCGCAAACGCTGCCCGCGCGCGTGCCGCTGGGGTCGCTTCTGATGCGGCGCGGCGCGGTGACCTCGGCCGATCTTCGCATGGCGCTGGATATCCAGACCCGCCAGCAGGCCCGGCTGGGTGACATTCTGCGCGCGCACGGCCTGGCGGACGAGGACGCGGTGATCGGCGCCCTGGCCGAGCAATACGAAACCAGCGTCATCGACCCGTCGGACGCCCCCCCGGACCCACGTCTGATCGACCTGATCG
>Ga0316205_10001134_pt1 | contig 36860 bp, 30 predicted proteins | sample 3monthpyrite_MG_FD_204941 | JGI IMG/M metagenome (GOLD analysis project Ga0316205, IMG submission 204941) | Microbial mat bacterial communities from mineral coupon in-situ incubated in ocean water Damariscotta River, Maine, United States -... | ecosystem: Environmental > Aquatic > Marine >...
AAAAACCATGGTGGAGTGCGTTAATGTGGTGCAGGAAACACCTGATGTCAAAACCTTTGTATTTCAAGCCATCGACGCCCAACTGTTTCACTTTAAACCGGGCCAGTTTGTCGGAATGCAGCTTGAAATTGATGGTCAAAAACACAATCGATCATATACCATCGCTTCAACACCTAGCCGACCCCACTCTTTAGAGTTAACTATCAAAAGGGAACAAGGTGGTCTGGTTTCACCCTGGTTACACAATAACATCCAAATCGGCTCAAAAATTGAGCTTCGCGGACCTGCTGGTCGATTCAATTGTTTTGATACAGAGTCCGATAAAGTGTTGTTGATATCTGCTGGCTCCGGGATCACTCCGATGATGTCGATGTCCCGTTTTTGGGCTGATACTCATCCGCAAAAGGACATTATCTTTTTGAACTGGGTGCGAGCAGTCGAAGATATTATCTTTCGCAGAGAATTAACGTTACTGGACCATCAAAATGAAAAATTTCAATTGGAGGTTTGCTGTACCCAGCCCGGTTTAACCGAAAACTGGTTAGGTCGACGAGGTCGAATTAATCAGACCATATTAAACGACATGGTGCCGGATTTAAATGAGCGAGTTATTTTTTGCTGTGGCCCCGATGGCTTTATGCAACAGGTAAAAAATTGTTTAGAAACGCTCAATTTTGATATGACCAACTACCATGATGAAACCTTTGATCCAGGCGGCAAGAAGAAAGCAAAACTGCAAACAGCTAAGTCAACGGGTTCGGTGACGGCCACTACTCATGAAGCCGCAGTTGGCCCTTTTAAGTTAACTCTCAAAAAATCTAACAGAATCTTTATGGTGGAGAGTGACGAAGGGTTGTTAGAGAGGTTGGAAGCTGAGGGCGTTGACATGCAGTTTGGTTGTCGAGCTGGTAATTGCGGTTCCTGTCAGGTTAAAAAGATTTCCGGTAAAGTAGTGACTCAAAATGCGGCAGGACTTAATGATAAAAATAAGCAACAGGGTTTTATCTTAACCTGTACCACTCGGCTGCGTTCGGACGTTGAATTGGATTTGTAATTTATGGGGAATCGTTACTGTTGCCCTGCAGAATCAATGGTGTTTTACTCAAGGTTTTTGATTTTCAACAAAAAATACTGATACTTTAGTCTGAGCAATCTTTTCCTATTTGATTATCACAAAATATTTATTTATATAGACTTAGTGAGTCATAACTCGTAATATCTCCTTTAATTACATAGGGTTATATACAAATAAAGCAGGGTTAAACAATGAGTTCAATTTTAGGTCATAAGAAACCTTGCTTAGTTGTTAATAATAACCGGAAATAATCCCTATTTATCTGCGTTGCAGGCTTGCTTCTGAGTACGTTGATCACTATAATTTCCGCCGCATTTAGAGGGTTGCTTGGTGCTTGTGGTTAAAGCGCATAAAACCAGTTTAAATCCGAAGATAAAAAAGCCTGATTAGAGCGAGTATTCAATGAGCCAAGCCTTAATCAAGCGAGGATATCAGCAAGCAAAGAAACTACTGGTTATCCAGGCGATCATAATTATCATGATAGCAAGTTTCGGTTTGTTTAAAGAATTTAAGGTAGCAATTGCATTGTTATCTGGCGGAATGTCGGTGTTGTTAGCCAACCTATATTTCGTTTTTAAAGTATTTACCAATTCAGGTGCTCAGGCGAACAAACAAGTAGTACGAGCATTTTATTTAGGTGAAAGTGTAAAAGTCGCGATTTCGGTTATTTTATTGGTGGTTGCCTTTATTTTATTGCCGGGGTCAGAGATGTATGTATTAGTTGGTTATATCATCGCGTTACTGCTTCAGTGGTTAGCGCCGATGATTGTTAAAACCCATTAATTTCAGGACTATTGAGTTTATGAGTGCAGAATCAAGTAGCGGTTATATCAAGCACCATCTTCAAAACCTTCAGGTATGTTCTACTCAAGAAGGATGGCAGTTTAATTCTGCAGAAAACCCAACGCTATGTAAGGGAAATTTCAACGCTATTAATGTTGATAGTATGTTTTTCTCTTTATTGCTCGGTTTTGTCTTTCTCTGGATGTTCCGTCGAGCGGCCAAAAAAGCCACTATTGGTGTCCCTGGTAAATTTCAGGCTTTTATCGAACTAATTATTGAATTTGTTGATACTAATGTTAAAGATACCTTTCATGGTAAAAATCGATTAATTGCTCCGTTAGGTCTGACCATCTTTGTTTGGGTTTATATGATGAACCTGATGGATTTGATCCCGGTAGATTGGATCCCTAGCCTTGCTCATATGATGGGTGTACCTTTCTTAAAGATTGTTCCTAGCACCGATGTTAATGTCACTTTCGCAATGTCTCTTTCAGTGTTTATCCTTATCTTATTTTATAGTTTCAAGGTTAAGGGGATTAAAGGATTTACAAAAGAGCTAGCTTTAAATCCGTTTAACCATTGGTCTCTTATCTGGTTAAACCTGATATTAGAACTTTCAGCCCTTATTGCAAAACCAATTTCTTTGTCACTGCGACTGTTTGGCAACATGTATGCTGGAGAGCTTATTTATATTTTGGTGGCAATGATGGGTCTTTATCAATTGCCATTGCATTTTGGTTGGTCAATATTACATTTACTGGTCACATTTTTGCAGGCTTTTATTTTCATGATGCTAACAGTGGTATATCTCAGTCTGGCACATGAAGATCATTAAATTTTCTAAAGCAGAAATATCTGTATTTTTGAAATAATTTTTAATTTTTGAACTTAACTATCCTTAATAGGGGAATATAATGGAAACAGTAATCGGCTTTACCGCAATCGCAGTAGCTCTTCTTATCGGTCTTGGCGCTTTAGGTGTTGGTATTGGAATGGGGCTTTTAGGTGGTAAATTCTTAGAAAGCGCTGCTCGTCAACCAGAATTAGCGCCAATGCTTCAAGTTAAAATGTTTATCGTTGTTGGTCTATTAGATGCGGTTGCGATGATCGGTGTTGGTATTGCATTGTTCTTCACATTTGCTAACCCGTTTGTTGAGCAATTTGTGAAAGTTACAGCAGGTTAATCACTCTCGAGTCAACAATTTAACCGACATTTGAGGAGATTACAGTGGAATTTAATTGGACAATAATAGGCCAAACTATCGCGATGATCGTGTTTGTTTGGTTTACTATGAAATATATTTGGCCGGTTCTTGATGCTGCGATTGTAGAGCGTCAGGAAAAAATCGCCGATGGCCTTGCAGCAGCAGATAGAAGTCAACACGACTTAGAGTTGGCTCAAAAAAATGCCGCAGAAACCATGCGTGAAGCAAAAGAAAAAGCAGCCGAGCTGCTTGATCAAGCTAAAAAACGTCATGCTGAAATCGTTGATTCAGCGAAAACTGATGCACGTTCTGAAGCGGATAAAATTAAAGCGGGCGCTGAAGCTGAAATTGAGCAAGAAGTCCACCGTGCTCGTGAAGAACTTCGCAAGCAAGTTTCTGTTTTGGCAGTTGCTGGCGCAGAAAAAATTCTACAACGTAGCATTGATGCATCTGCCCAGGCAGATATTCTCGAAAGCTTAGTTGCTGAACTTTAGAGCTGTTATGAAACAAGTAAGGGTGAATCATGGCTGAATTAACGACATTAGCAAGACCTTACGCTAAAGCCGCGTTTGAGTATGCAATTGAAGCGAAACAATTAGCCGAATGGTCTGATATGTTGAGCTTTGCATCTTTAGTGGTTAGCGATGAGGCAATGCAAGAGTTATTAACGAGTCCTCATTTTACTAAACAAGATCAACAAGATGCGATGTTAAAAATTTGCGCCGATAGAGTCAGTGATAAGGGCACCAACTTTATCAAGCTATTGGCACAAAATGGTCGTCTTGTGACTTTACCTGAAATTGAAGTGTTATTTAACTTTTTGCGCAGTGAGTTTGAAAAAACCGTTGATGCGCAAATCACTTCAGCAACAGCGTTAAATGAGCAGCAAATTACCCAAATCAAAGAAAAGTTAGCGGCTAAATTAGGCCGTCAAGTAGAAACCAGTGTTGAAGTAGATGCTGACCTTTTGGGTGGTTTAATTATTCAAGCAGAAGATTTAGTGATTGATGGTTCGGTTCGCGGTCAGCTTGCCAAATTATCCGATACGCTAAACGTATAACAGTTATTTCGTTTTTAAAGCGAATAGACAAAACTGATTGTAAAAACCGATTGTAAAAAAACTAGACGTATAAAACGTTTATTAATAAAGGAAATCTGAGCATGAGCATGCAACTGAATCCATCAGAAATTAGCGAGTTAATCAGACAAAGAATTAACGATTTTGAAGTTGTTTCTGAAGCAAGAAATGAAGGTACTATAGTCAGTGTATCTGACGGTATTTTGAAAATTCACGGTCTTGCGGAAGTTATGCAAGGCGAAATGATTGAATTGCCAGGTGGTAAGTATGGTTTAGCACTTAACCTGGAACGAGATTCTGTTGGTGCAGTTGTATTAGGTGACTATACTGAAATTGTCGAAGGTCAAAAAGCAAAATGTACTGGCCGTATATTGGAAGTGCCCACTGGCGAATGTATGCTTGGTCGTGTTGTAGATGCTTTGGGTAGTCCAATTGATGGTAAAGGTCCTATCGAGAATGCGATTAATGCGCCGGTAGAAAAGGTTGCGCCTGGGGTTATTTCACGTCAGTCAGTCGACCAGCCAGTTCAAACCGGTTATAAATCCGTTGATGCCATGATCCCTGTTGGTCGTGGGCAACGTGAATTAATCATCGGTGACCGTCAAACCGGTAAAACGGCATTAGCGATTGATGCAATCATCAATCAAAAAGGCACCGGCATTAAATGTGTTTATGTAGCAATTGGTCAAAAAGCGTCAACTGTTGCTAATATCGTTCGTAAATTAGAAGAGCACGGAGCAATGGCTCATACCGTTATTGTTGCAGCGACAGCTTCTGATTCTGCGGCGTTACAATTTATCGCACCATTTGCCGGTTGTACGATGGGCGAATACTTCCGCGATAAAGGTGAAGATGCACTGATTGTTTATGATGATTTAACCAAACAAGCGTGGGCTTATCGTCAAATTTCATTATTACTTCGTCGTCCACCAGGGCGTGAAGCTTATCCGGGAGATGTATTCTACTTGCATTCACGTCTTCTAGAGCGTGCAGCAAGAATTAATGCAGACCATGTTGAAAAAATCACAGACGGCAAAGTGAAAGGCCAAACAGGTTCATTAACTGCTCTACCGATCATCGAGACTCAAGCGGGTGACGTATCGGCTTTCGTACCAACCAATGTTATCTCGATTACTGATGGTCAGATTTTCTTAGAAACAGATTTATTTAACGCCGGTATTCGTCCAGCGGTTAATGCAGGTCTTTCCGTATCTCGAGTGGGCGGCGCAGCGCAAACTAAAATCGTTAAGAAATTAGGTGGTGGTGTTCGTCTAGCATTAGCTCAATATCGTGAATTAGCGGCGTTCGCTCAATTTGCGTCTGATTTAGATGATGCAACACGTGAACAGTTAGAGCACGGTCAACGAGTGACTGAATTAATGAAGCAACACCAATATGCACCTATGTCGGTCGCTGAAATGTCAATTTCATTGTTTGCTGCTGAAAAAGGTCATTTGAAGGATGTAGCATTAAACAAAATCTCTGATTTTGAAGCAGCCATGCAAGATCACATGAGCAGCAATGAAAAAGGCTTGATTGACAAGATCAACGCCGCTGGCGATTACAACAAAGATATTGAAGCTGAGTTAGAAACTGCTATCAGCAAGTTCAAAGAAACAGCGACTTGGTAGTCAGGTAGCTTTTGAACTTATAAAAGTCCCCTCTTCCATGTTTGGGAGAGGATAAAACTCATTTTATTTTGGAATACAGTCTATGGCCGTCGGAAAAGAAATTCGTACCAAGATTGGAAGTATTAAAAATACTCAGAAGATTACTAGTGCGATGGAAATGGTTGCAGCGAGCAAAATGCGTAAAGCACAAGATCGCATGGAAGCTACCAAGCCTTACGCGCAAAAAATCCGTGGTGTGATTGGCCATTTGGCGATGGGCCACACTGAGTATAAACATCCTTACATTATAGAACGCGAAGTCAAACGAGTCGGATTTATTGTAATATCCACTGACCGTGGGCTTTGTGGTGGATTAAATACTAACCTTTTTAAAGCCGGTCTGAAAGAAATGCAGGCTTGGCAAGAAAAGGAGACTGAGATCGATCTTTGTCTGATTGGTTCGAAGGCGGCTGGTTTTTTTAATCGCTTTGGTGGAAATGTTGTTGCCAAAACCCAAGGGTTAGGTGATAAGCCCTCAGTAACCGATTTGATCGGTACAGTAAAGGTTATGTTAGATGCTTTTGATGAAGGTCGCATTGACCGTTTGTATTTGGTGAATAATGAGTTTGTTAATACCATGACTCAAGAGCCGGTTGTAAGCCAGTTGCTTCCGGTTGCTAAACAGGAAGAAGACGAATTAAAGCATCATTGGGACTATATTTATGAGCCAGATGCTAAAGAAATTTTAGATGTGCTTTTGGTTCGTTACATCGAATCTCAGGTTTATCAAGGTGTCGTTGATAACATCGCTTGCGAACAGGCATCCAGAATGGTGGCGATGAAAGCTGCGACAGATAATGCTGGCGATATTATTGATGATTTACAGTTGATTTATAACAAAGCAAGGCAAGCCGCAATCACTCAGGAAATTTCTGAAATTATCAGCGGCGCGGCAGCGGTTTAGCAAATTATTAATAGGGTGGAAATTGTTCAGGTATTAAGTTGGGATTGATTTTCAATCTTTATTAACTTTGAATCTTTAGACATTTCGACCTCTCTCTAACCCTCCCCTTCCAAGGGGAGGGGACTTAGGCCCCCTCTCCCTTTGGGAGAGGGTTGGGGAGAGGGGATATTTGTGGATACTGAATAGTTAAACCAAATTTTACGAATTTTAAATTTAATAAACAGAGGAACAAACAATGAGTAACGGCAGCATTGTTGAGATCATCGGCGCAGTTATTGACGTGGAATTTCCACGTACTGACGTCCCTAAAGTTTACGATGCCTTAGACATTGAAGGCAGCGAACTAGTACTTGAGGTACAGCAACAACTAGGTGACGGAATTGTCCGTTGTATCGCGATGGGTTCCTCAGAAGGCATGAGTCGCGGAATGACCGTGACTAACACTGGCGCTGCAATTCAGGTGCCTGTTGGTCAGGAAACTCTTGGTCGAATCATGGATGTTTTGGGTAATCCTATTGATGAAAAGGGTCCAATCGGCGAGCAAGAACGTATGTCGATTCACCGCGCTGCGCCTTCCTATGAAGATCAAGCGGCCGCTAACGAATTATTGGAAACAGGCATCAAGGTTATCGATTTGGTTTGCCCTTTTGCTAAAGGTGGTAAAGTCGGATTATTTGGTGGTGCAGGTGTTGGTAAAACTGTAAACATGATGGAACTTATCCGTAACATCGCAACAGAGCATTCAGGTTTCTCTGTATTTGCCGGTGTTGGTGAAAGAACTCGTGAAGGAAACGATTTTTACCACGAAATGACTGATTCAAACGTCATCGATAAAGTATCGCTAGTTTACGGTCAAATGAACGAGCCTCCAGGAAACAGACTCCGTGTCGCACTTACTGGTTTGACTATGGCTGAAAAATTTCGTGATGAAGGTCGAGATGTTTTACTCTTTATCGATAATATCTATCGTTATACGCTTGCGGGAACAGAAGTATCTGCGCTGCTTGGCCGTATGCCTTCGGCAGTTGGTTATCAGCCGACATTGGCGGAAGAAATGGGTAAGTTGCAAGAACGGATTACGTCAACTAAAACAGGATCGATTACCTCGGTTCAGGCGGTTTATGTTCCCGCGGATGATTTGACAGATCCCTCTCCTGCTACTACATTCGCCCATTTGGACGCAACGGTTGTATTATCTCGTCAAATCGCAGAATTGGGTATTTACCCAGCGGTTGACCCACTTGATTCAACTTCACGTCAACTTGATCCATTGGTTATTGGTCAAGAGCATTATGATACTGCGCGTGGCGTTCAATCTATATTGCAGCGTTATAAAGAATTAAAAGATATCATTGCTATTTTGGGTATGGACGAATTATCGGAAGAAGATAAGCAAACAGTTACCCGTGCTCGTAAAATGCAAAGATTCTTATCTCAGCCTTTCTTTGTTGCTGAAGTATTCACTGGTTCACCGGGTAAATATGTTTCTCTTAAAGATACAATTGCTGGTTTCCAGGGCATTCTTAACGGCGAATACGATCACCTTCCAGAGCAAGCTTTTTATATGGTTGGCACAATCGAAGAAGCTGTTGAAAAAGCGAAATCTATCTAAGCTTTGAACCAAAGGAATTTAAATATGCCTTATACATTTCAGCTTGATATCGTCAGTGCGGAAAAATCTATTTTTTCTGGAACGGTCGATTCGCTAGTCGCAACAGGTGAACTTGGCGAATTGGGTATTAGCCCGGGTCATGCGCCTTTGTTGACGTCACTAAAACCCGGTACGGTTAGAGTAACTGATCACGATGGCAATGAAGAAACCTTTTATGTGTCTGGCGGCATGTTAGAAGTACAACCACATGTCACCACTATTTTGGCAGATACCGCATCTAGAGCGGCTGATGTTGATGAAGCAGCTGCAATTGCTGCAAAAGAAGCTGCCGAAGCGGCGATGGCTGATCAAAATTCTGAAATTGAATATTCTAAAGCAGCCGTTGAACTTGCAGAGGCTGTTGCTCAACTTAGAACATTACAATCCATCAGGAAAAAAGCCGGTAAATAGTTGGTTAATATATATATCACCCCAAAAAAGCGTCTTTGGACGCTTTTTTATTGAAATCAAAAGATGTATTACCACAGAGGCACAGAGTTTCAAAGAATCTAGATAATATTCTAGACAGTCCTATTAATTTAGTTTTGCAAAGCTCTAGTTTTTCTCTGTGACCTCTGTGGTAAAAAATCCCTTATCTCTAAATCTTTTTGGTTTATCTATTTTGGCATACACAGTAAAATAGCCGCTTGCACAAACTTTTAATGGATCAAACCCTGAATGGATATCCAAACAATTATTCTAGCTGCCGGTAAAGGCAGTCGAATGAAATCTGAACTACCCAAGGTCCTCCACCAACTTGCCGGCAAACCTCTGGTACAACATGTGATTGATAGTTGTCAGGCCATGGGTGCAAGCCATTGTCACCTAGTAGTCGGACATGGCGCAGATTTAGTTAAATCTTCTATTAGCGGCGGCCGGATGGCACTTTCATACGCGCAACAAGATCAGCAGCTGGGCACGGGACACGCAGTGAAAATGGCTCTGGCTGAATTGCCTGATGATTCTCCTACTTTGATTCTTTACGGCGATGTGCCTTTGACCCACCAGGAAACGTTAACTCAATTAGTTGAGCTGTACTGGGAAAACCCAAAAGGGATAGCTTTGATGACTTGTCATTTTGATGATCCAACGGGCTACGGCAGAATCGTTCGCGACGCGACTAATAGAGTGACTGGTATTGTTGAACATAAAGACGCATCAGATATTCAAAAAAAGATTACAGAAGTTAACACCGGCATTCTTTGTTGTAACTCTAGTCAATTAAAAGATTGGGTTAGCCGACTAAACAATGAAAATGCCCAGGGAGAGTATTATTTAACCGACATTATTGCAATGGCAGTTGAAGATGGTCAAACGGTTGAAACCGCGCAACCGGTTAATTTATATGAAATTGAAGGCATCAATACTCTCAGACAATTGGCCGATCTCGAGCGGGTTTGGCAACGAGAGCTGGCCAACCAATTGATGGACGCCGGAGTGACTTTCAGGGATCCCAACCGATTTGATTTACGGGGCACTCTATCTTGCGAACAAGGTGTCGTCTTTGATATCAATTGTATTATTGAAGGTCGAGTTTCAGTTAAACAAGGCGCTCAGATTGGCGCAAATGTTATTCTTAAAAATTGCACGATTGGCGCCAATAGTATTATTAAACCAAATAGCATCATTGAAGAATCTCAGATTGCCAATGATTGTAGTGTCGGTCCTTTCGCTCGTCTTAGACCAGGAACCGTTTTGCAAAGCGATTCTCACGTTGGAAATTTTGTAGAAATCAAAAAATCTACCCTGGGTGAAGGAACGAAAGCGGGACACCTGTCCTATATTGGCGATAGTCTTGTTGGTAATAATGTTAATATTGGCGCTGGCACCATCACTTGTAACTACGATGGTGCTAATAAACATCAAACCATTATCGAAGATGACGCTTTTATCGGGTCCGATACTCAATTGGTTGCGCCGGTGACAGTTGGTAAAGGCGCGACGATTGGCGCTGGTACCACCGTATCGAGCAACGTTAGCGCCGATGCTTTATGTATTAGCCGAGTTAAGCAAAAACAGATCGAAGGCTGGCAAAGGCCGGTAAAGAATAAATAGGTTCAAGATGACGGTAACGGATAAAATTAGCGGAGTTACAAGAATATGTGTGGAATAGTAGGTGCGGTAGCACAAAGGAATATCTCTGAAATCCTAATCGAAGGATTGAGACGATTGGAATACAGGGGTTATGACTCAGCGGGATTGGCCGTTATATCCGATAACAAAATCACTCGTCTAAGACGTGTGGGTAAAGTGGCTGAATTACAAAAAGCCATGGATGAATCACCGGTTGATGGCTGTATAGGAATAGCGCATACCCGCTGGGCGACTCATGGTGAGCCTAACGAGAGCAATGCACATCCGCATTTTTCTAATGACAGAATTGCCGTGGTTCATAACGGTATTATCGAAAATTACGAAAGTTTAAGGGATGAACTTAAATCGCAGGGTTATCAGTTTGATTCGGAAACCGATACGGAAGTCATGGCTCACCTCATTGAAAGGGAGCGTAAAAACTGCGAAACACTGATTGAGGCAGTTCTTAAGGCCAGTAAATTACTAAAAGGTGCTTACGGTACGGTGGTGATGGATGTTAATGATCCTGAATGTTTGGTCGTTGCTCGCTCCGGAAGCCCGTTAGTATTGGGTAAAGGGATTGGTGAAATGTTCATCGCCTCGGATCAATTGGCGTTATTACCTGTGACTCGTCAATTCATGTTCCTGGAAGAAGGTGAAGTGGCTGAAGTCACCCGTCGAGAAGTTAAAATTCTCTCACCGCAAGGTAAGCCCGTTGAACGCCAATTTGAAGAATCAACGGTACAACACGACGCGGGAGATAAAGGTCAATTTCGCCACTTTATGATGAAGGAAATCTTTGAACAACCGACCTCTATCACCAATACTTTGGAAGGCAGACTTAATAGCGATTCTGTAATCCTCGAATCTTTCGGCAATCGCGCACCCGAATTATTGAAACAGGTGCAGTTTGTGCAAATCATTGCGTGTGGCACCAGCTACCATTCTGCCATGGTGGCTAAATATTGGATAGAATCCATGGTGGGTATTCCGTGTCAGGTCGAAATAGCCAGCGAATACCGCTATCGCAAAACGGTGGTGATGCCTAATTCTCTGTTTATCAGCATTTCTCAGTCCGGTGAAACCGCAGATACGCTAGCCGCCCTTCGAATTGCCAAGGAACAAGGGTTTTTAGCAAGTTTGACTATTTGTAATGTGCCTGGATCGTCTTTAGTCCGCGAATCTGATATGGCTTTTATGACCAGGGCAGGCGCTGAAATTGGCGTAGCATCTACCAAGGCATTTACCACACAATTGACCGGACTGTTAATGCTCTCGACAGCTCTGGCGCAAACTAAGCAATCACTAAGTCGCGAGGAAATAGCCGAAATAGTGATTCAATTAAAGCATCTACCTTCTGATATTAACAAAGCTCTGGAAATGGATAGTACAATTGAACAAATAGCCGAAGATTTCAGCGAAAAAGAACACTGCTTATTTTTAGGTCGTGGTGAGCAATACCCGATAGCAATGGAAGGTGCTCTAAAACTGAAAGAAATCTCCTATATTCACGCAGAAGCTTACGCTGCCGGGGAGCTCAAACATGGACCTCTGGCATTAATTGATCAAGATATGCCAGTCGTCGTTGTTGCACCAAATAATGAACTTATTGAAAAATTGAAATCTAATATGGAGGAAGTGCGGGCAAGAGGTGGTCAACTTTATGTCTTTGCTGATGATGCCAGCGAAATTGTTGAAAATACCGGGCTTAAAATTATCCATTGTTCGGCAAAAGGTCATTATGTTGCGCCGATCATTTTTACTTTGCCATTGCAGTTGCTCTCTTACCATGTGGCTGTGATTAAAGGGACAGATGTAGATCAACCGCGAAACTTAGCGAAATCGGTGACGGTTGAATAGTTTTAGTTACCGGGAATCAAAGACCATTTCTACCGGTTAAGATCCCAATTTAATAAGAAATACCAATATTTACCAATTTGAGGAATTTATGAATAAAATATTTAAAGCAGCGTGTGTTATTTTGTTTTCGGGAGTCTTTGCCACTGGGCTAATGGCTGAAAATCGGCCTTTGGTTGAGGGAGAAGATTATGAAGTGATGGGACCGAAGGGAAGTAAAAAAGCGGAAGTATTTGAGTTTTTTAGTTATGCCTGCGGTTCTTGTTATACTATGGAAACATTTATCAACCGATTCAAAAAAGAAAATAGCGAGATTAAAATCATTCCAGTGCCTAATGATCTTGGTCGCACTGCATGGCAAATATATATCAAAGCTTATTATCTGGGTGAGCTTTTAAAGGTTCTTGATCAAAGTCATTCAAAAATATTTCACATGATTAATGTGGAGAAAAAACACATAACCAGCGATGAAGCGCTCAAAGCGTTTTTTATGACACTTGGTGTTGATTCATCGAAATACGATCGAGCTTATAAGTCTGTTGCATTAGATATGAGGGTTCGAAAGGCAAAACAACTCGCCAGAAAATATCGTATTACAGGTACTCCCACCTTTGTCGCAAACCAACGTTTTAAACTAAATAATTCTGCGTTAGGGAGCAAGCAAATGATTGAAAAAGCGCTTAAGGAGCTTACTATAATTACCTTATGATCAAAACAACCCCGATCGTTGTATATTAGAAACTCAAAACCCGCACTCGATAGTGCGGGTTTTTTTATTTATACCGGTTCCACATTAACCGCGACCACTTTGTATTCAGGACACATGGTTTCAGTGTCACAAGCATCACCGGTTATTCGATTGACCATCAACTCCGGAAAATGAAAGGTGGTAAACAAAATACCGGGAGCCACTTTTGAGCTGATTTCGACTTGTAGTTCTATTTCTCCTCGTTCACTGGAAAGTTTGACTTTTGTGTGATCGGAAATGTTTTTAGCTTTGGCATCTTTTGGATTGATCAACAAAATATCTTTATCAACAATCAATTCATTGCCGCTGCGGCGAGTCATAGTGGCCGCATTATAATGTTCGAGTATTCGGCTGGTGGTTAATACAAAAGGAAAATCTTTGCCGTTATCGATTAATTCCTGGCTTTCCTGCCAATCGAAATAATAAAACTTACCTTTGCCGCGTCTAAACTCTTTGGTGTGCAGGATTTTTGTATCCTGACCATCTGCCAATACAGGCCATTGTTTACCATTATCTTTAAGTTCCTGCCATTTGACGCCAGCAAAAAACGGTACGATACTAGCGATTTCCTGCAACAAAATTTCAGGCTCGGCACTTTCTTGATGGCAACCCAAACGATTGATCACATCAGTCAGGATTTGACCATCTGTTCTGCAGCCAGGATAGGGTTTTACCGCTGCGCGTACTGCTTGAATTCGTCTTTCGCCATTGGTAAAGGTGCCGGATTTTTCCAAAAAGGACGTGCCGGGTAAAACTACGTCCGCCAACTTGGCGGTCTCAGACATAAAGATTTCTTGTACGATCAACAAATCCAAATTATCTAATGCCTTAAGTACATGGTTTTGATTGGGGTCCGTTTGCGCTACATCTTCGCCCATGATCCACAAAGCTTTGAGTTTGCCAACGATTGCAGCGTCAAACATTTGAGGGATCTTAAGACCGGCCTGCGTTGGCATTTTGACTCCGTAATGTTGTTGATATTTTAGATTATTTTCTAAAATGTCGATTGGGAAATAACCGGCCCCTTGATGCGGTTGGCAACCCATATCGGCCGCCCCCTGAACATTGTTCTGACCGCGTAGCGGGTTCACCCCTACTCCCTCCCGGCCTATATTTCCGGTCATCATCGCGAGATTGGCAATATTCATCACTGTGCGGCTACCCTGAGAATGTTCCGTAACCCCTAAGCCATGAAAGCTCATCGCCGAATTGGCGGCAGCATATGACAGCGCCGCCTTTTTAACCAGTTCTTTATCGACGCCGGTAATGGAAGCCATTTCATCTACATCCAGCGCCAATATATTTTCTCTAAATAGAGTCCAATCTTCACATCGTTGATCGATAAATTTTCGGTCTACTAAATTTGACTGGATGATGAAATAACTCATCATATTGAGTAAGGCAACATTAGTTCCAGGACGCAATTGAAGGTGATAGGTGGCATATTTTGCCACTTCCGTTTCGACCGGATCGATCACGATTGAGGAGATGCCTTTCATTAATTTTTGCTTGATCTTACCGCCGGTTACCGGATGGGCTGCGGTAGGATTTGCCCCAATAACCATAATAAATTCGGTCTTCTCGAGATCCTTGATTGAATTGGTCGCAGCTCCGGTACCAAATGATTTCTGCATACCGTAGGCGGTAGGCGAATGACACACTCGCGCGCAACAGTCTATATTATTGGTACCAATCGCTACCCGCAGCATTTTTTGCATCAAATAGTTTTCTTCATTGGTGCAGCGTGATGATGAGATCCCGGCAATGGCATCGGGACCAGATTGATCTTTAATAGCAATCAATCTGTCAGTAATATAGGAATATGCTTCATCCCAACTGACCTCTACTAATTCACCATTTTTTCGGATCAGTGGACTGCTCAAACGGTCGGGATGGTTATAGAAACGCCAGGCGTAACGACCCTTTAAACAGGTATGTCCGGCGTTAACTTCTGCATCATCAGGTGCTCGAATTGAAAGTATCTTATTATTTTTTACAGACACTTCCAAATTACAACCAACACCGCAATATGAACAAATTGTGCGCACCGTTTTTTCTGCTTCGACAGATTTACTTTGAAACACGTCGCTAATTGCTGCGGTCGGACAGGTTTGCGCACATGCTCCGCAAGAAACACAAGCCGAGTCATCAAATGATAAATTCTGCCCTTTTACTATCTTACTATCAAATCCCCGGCCTTGAATGTCCAGCACAAATTCGCCCTGAATTTCATCACAAACCCTTACGCAGCGATAACAATTAATACACTTAGAAAGGTCGCTACGCATAAATGGGTGGCTGGTATCTTTTGTGTATTCAGAATGATCGGCGGCATTCTTGTAACGAATTTTTCGGATCCCAACCTGCGCAGCCACGTCCTGCAATTCACAATTACCGTTAGATTCACAAGTGAGACAATCTAACGGATGATCTGTCAAAACCAGCTCGATGATATTTTTTCGTAATTTCTGAATTGATTGGGACTGACTTTGGATATGCATACCCTCAGATACTGGGGTATGGCAAGATGCCATTGTTTTACTTGGGCCGTCGGCCTGCAGCGCAACATCCACCGAACAGACACGACAACTACCAAATGACTCTAGGCGAGAGTCATCGCAAAGCGTGGGAATCGCAATATCAAGCCTCTTGGCAAACTCTAATATGGATTCACCTGGTTGAATGACATAAGGTTGGCCATCTAAAAAAGCAATCTTTTGATTGAGGTTGTTTGCAGAGTCGCCGCTTGCATCTATCATTAGCTTTTCTCCAACACAGCAATTCGGTTTGTCTGATGGGATTGGAACAGCGGTTTAAATTCATCGCCAAAATATTCGAGAGCGTTCTTTACCGGTAATGGCACGCCGCCTCCCAAAGCGCATAAGGAGCCTTTTTCCATGGTTTCTAATAAATCGTACAATAACTCGTGATCTAATGGATTGGTTTGTTCGAGTGCATCAGCAAACATTTCTTTGCCGCGAGTCGCGCCTAATCGGCAAGGAAAACATTTTCCACAGGACTCAGCAGCAGTAAATTCGAATAAGTGCTGAACATATTTTGGCATACTAAGCGATTCTGGAATGCCAACAAAACTGGCATGGCCAAGCAGAAAACCCGCGCTGGCGAAAGACTCAAAATCGATGGTTAGTTCTGAAAACATTGATATTGGTACGATCCCGCCAAGGGGCCCGCCAACTTGCAATGCTTTAACAGGCTTACAAAAGCCGCCCGCCAGTTCGATCACTTTTGAAAGAGTTTCACCCATGGCGACTTCATAAATTCCTGGCTTAGTAAAACAACTGTCTAAAGATAATAATTTGGAGCCGGTGGATTTGCCATTTTGGCTAGCCGAATTATTAAGCGCAGCATAGGTTTGCGGTGAATTTTCTAAAATCCAATGCACGGCAGAAAAAGTCTCCACATTATTGACTACGGTTGGTTTGCCAAATAGACCTTTTACGGTTGGAAAAGGAGGCCGAACGGAAACCAATGGTTTTTGCCCTTCAATAGAGCGCAACAGCGCCGTTTCTTCGCCGCAAATATAAGCGCCCGCGCCGCGAATGATTTTAAAGTGAAACTGAAAGTCATCAGTCAAAATGTCCAGTGCTTCAAATTGTGATATTGCTTGCTGAATCGCTGTAACTGAGTCAGGATATTCATCGCGAATATACAAAACACCCCACTCTGCTCCTGCCAGATATCCAGCCATTAACATGCCAAACAAAACCGAATGAGGACGATGTTCCATCAAATATCGATCGCTAAATGCACCGGGATCACCTTCATCTGCATTACAAACGATGTACTTTTCACTTTCAAGGTTATTTGTGGAAGACTCATTCGCACAAGCTTGCCATTTTATTCCGGTCGGAAATCCTGCGCCCCCTCTTCCTCTTAGTCCGGATGTGATAATTTCTTCGATGATTTGAACTTTGCTTTTCTGCTCAATGAGCTTGCTAAAGAGTGTGTAGTAAGCACTAACATTACCATTAATCTCGGTTAGGATCGGTTTGTCCAAAGTACATTTAACCTGATAGTCTTCTTCGGAATTCTTTGAGTGGTTTAATATTCCGTCTAAATTGTGATAGTCATTACCAGAATAATTATTGCCGTCGATTTGAAAAGAAGCGTTCTCATGGCACCGGCCTAAACAAGTCACATGGCCAATCTCATCTTCTTTAAACTGGGAAAGCAACTGAGTCTTTACCGCCGCTTGGGTACCGGCGCAAAGGCAAGAAGAACCATTACACAAATAAGCCTTCTTGTTGGCATTTTCACCCATAATAAAATCATAGGCAGAGGACGCGCCATAAAGACCTGCCTCGCCTACTTTATATTCTTCGGCGAGTTGTTTGAGCCTCAACGGTTCACCTTTGGCAAGAACCAAATCTTCAAACAGATTTTTGGTTAAACCCATTCGCCCGGATAGTTGTTGAAGGTTTTCAGACATTAGTCGACTCTTATTTAAGCTCTCTCGTTAAATTTTACTGAGCGGTGTGAATTCCCTTCTCTCCAGGAGAGAATTAGGTAGAAGGATTTTTCAACGCTAGTCACAAGCATTTCTAGCGTAGCAATTGTTCATCCGCGGTGTAAAGATTAAAGCTGTTATCTTTCGCAAAACCTATTAGCGCAATATTAAATCGATTGGCCGCCTGGATCGCCAGGTTACTGGGTGCGCCCAAAGCAACAATAACAGAAAATCCAGCCATGACAGATTTTTGGACTAATTCAAAGCCTATTCTACCGGATAAAATCAGAATACCGGTCTGACCAAGGTTATTCTTTTGCAGTTCATGTCCGATCAGTTTATCCAACGCATTGTGACGGCCCACATCTTCGAAAAAAGGCGAATTGTTGATCTCCAGAATACCATTATTTTCATAAATCAATCCAGCCACATGAGAACCGCCGGTTTGTGAAAATAAGCTCTGATCGGCTAACGATTTTCTCAGACGTGCTATCAATTGATTATCTATTTGGCTTATAAGAGGTTTTTTGCTTCGAGATTGTTTTAATTCCAGGGCTTGTAAGCTCGTTTTTCCGCAAAGCCCACAGCCTGAATAGCTGGGATGACGACGAATTTTGTTATCTAACTCTAACTTGACCCGACTAGCCAACACTACATTCAGTAAATTGACCGAAATCTCCCCTTCAATATCCTCTAACTCAAAAGACAGAATATCATCGGAGCGGCTAATTACTCCTTCAGAAAATAACAGTCCGCAGGCTAATTGTTGGTCATTGCCTGGTGTTCGAAGAGTAATACTAAAAATATCAGAAAGATTGCCCTGAGATAAGGTGATTTGTAGAGGCTCTTCTACGGCGATTTGATCTTTTTGCAGGCTGCGTTTAGCATATTCCACTCTAAACCGGTTAATCTCGATTTGATTGTTAAGCATCATCCAAAACCTCTAAAATTTCTTGCTGACTATCATACGGGATATTACAAAAATTGGAATTTGGAATTTTTTAAAGCTAATTTCGTTTTAGCAGTTAACTGACGACTAACAATGTCTTGAGATCACTATCTTCAAACTGTCAAAAGGCCTAGAATAGTCGCAAAATTAACTAAAAAGGAAATTATCAATGAATAAAATCTCTACAAAATCAATCGCATTAATATTAGCTCTTGCGGCCTTCTTAACTGTGGCAACTATGGGGTTTGGGATTAACGACGCTGGTCACAGAACGGTCGTTCAATATCCAACAGGTACTTTATATGTAAAATTTTCGCCCGGAATATATGCCAAATGGTTTGGGACGACGGAAATCTATAATGATGTCATCACTTTTGATTTTGACAAATCTGCAGCATCCGTTGATTCGTCAATTGATCAAAAAGGTATTTCTGTTCGATATCAAGATGGCGGAACCGGAACTGTATACGGCAAGGCAAGATTTTCATTGCCAGGTGACGAAGAGACGATGCTTCACCTGCACAAAGCATTTCGTTCAAACAGGGGCGTGTCACAAAAATTAATCAAGTCGGTGACAGAAGAAGGAATGAATTTGACGGCTGGATTAATGAGTTCTGAGGAAGCATATGCAGAAAAGCGTAGCATCTATACCCAGTGGTCAAGCCAACAAATATCCAAGGGAAAGTTTCAAACTAAGCTTGAAAAAATAAAAACAGTTGATGAAGGTACAGGTAAGACTGTTACTAAAAATATACCGGTTATTAGCTACGGCGAAGATGGCTTACCAATACATTTGAACAGTGATTTGGTAGATTACGGCGTTCTTGTCAATGGTTACCAAATTACTGACTGGGATTTTGAGCCAAAAACACTTCAACAAATCGCGACAAAACGTGAAGCGACTATGGCAATCATAACAGCCATCGCAAATGCTGAAAGAGCTAAACAAGATGCAATTACATCTGAAGAGCAAGGTAAGGCCAATGTAATGACGGCTAAATATCAGAAAGAAGTTCTTAAAGAGCAAGCCGTTGTTGATGCTCAACGGGAAAAGGAAGTTGCTGTGATATCAGCTGAAAAAAATGTAGAAGTTGCTCGTCAACAAAAGTTGGAAGCAGAACAAAAAAAATTGGCAGCTGCTGAATATAAACAAGAGCAAATATTACGAGGAGAAGGTGATGGTGCCTATAAAAAACTGGTTATGCAGGCCGATGGTGCATTAGCTCAAAAATTAGCGACTTACGAAAAAGTCATGAATCGATTTGCGCAAGCCATTGAAAAACAAAAATGGGTTCCTGAAGTGCAGATGGGTGCCTCTGAAGCCGGAGGCAGTAATGCCATGACTCTAATCGAAATGATGAGTGTTAAGGCCGCAAAGGATTTAGCGCTTGATTTGAAGATAAAAAATACTAAGTAGTTTTATTTTGTGACAGAGGGGTAGGCATTCGATTTTGCCTATCCCACAAAAGGCACCCCGCTTTCTGCAGCACCGTTCTAGAAATTATTCTATCTCGTTATATCGAAAACAACCGGTAGTATGATTATTAATCATTCCAACCGCTTCCATAAAAGCATAACAAATAGTCGTGCCTACAAAAGTAAACCCAGCCTTTTTTAGCGCTTTTGACATTGCCAGTGAAACATCATTGTTGGTTGGAATTTCGCTGTGAGCATTCCAATGATTGACGACCGGAATCCCATCAACAAAATCCCAAAGAAAATTAGAAAAAGACTGATTTTTGTTGATTGCCAAATAAGCCAGAGCATTCTTACGAAAGCCATAAACTTTTAGGCGATTGCGAATAATGGCGGGATTCAGTAGGATTCTTTCAAGAGTTTTGTCACTCATTTTAGCCATTTTTTCGGGATCAAACTGGTAGAATAGTTCCCGGTAGTTCTCCCGCTTTTTCAAAATAGTAATCCAACTAAGCCCTGCCTGGGCACCGTCTAACAATAGATGTTGAAACAGAAGCTCACTGTCATACACAGGAACACCCCACTCAGTATCATGGTATTTTTCATATACAGGCTCTTTTCCTACCCAGCTACATCGGTTTACTGTTTTATTCACTTTAGGGGCCTCGTGTGAGTTTCAAATATTGCGTAAACTTATTTTTATAGGTATAAATACCAAAAAGAATAATTTAGGTTATACTCTGTTAAACAAAACAATAGCTAAATCAATCGCTTAATACAAATAGAAAGAGTAAAAGTGAGTAAATCATTCGATTTTGAAAAACTAAAACAACAAATGTCGGTGTTTATTAATATCGCGAGGCGTAAATTCGCCTATTTAGTGGACTGTATTAATCGATTTGGCTTTCCCGGTTTGTCTTGGTGGTTTAAGACACAACAACAACAAGATGAATTCGAAATTGCATTAGCTGATTTACGAGTTGAACTTGCGGCAGAGAAAGTGAGCTTACTATCGGTCGAAAAAATATTCTCAGATTTCATCATTCCGGAAGAAGATTTGGGCCATGTATACTGGTATACAGATGCTCACAATAAGCTCGAAGCGTTTGAAAAAACGCTCACCGAAAAAAATAAATTTGATATCAAACAACTTCAACAGGTGATGAACGAGCTAAAATTTATAGGCCAGTCGGATGAATTTCATCACATCTATCAATTAGAAGATATTCAACAAAGGATCAAGGGCATGTATCAAGAACTGCAACAAAAAATTGTTGAACAACAGTCTCTCGAAAGACAAAAAATTGAGACTGATAAACAACAACAAGTGACTGGGCTTGCGCAAGCTGATGCCGATAAAGCAGCTTCAATTGCAAAAGCTAAAATGATGGAAGCGGTAAAGATTAAGGAAAAACGTTTGGCAATTATTGAGGATAAGAAACGCCAGTTAGCTGAAAAAGAAGTCACAGAACTAAGAATTAGAGAGCAAAACGAACAAGCAGAAATCAAAGCGAAAGAAGCTGAAATTGAACGGCAAACGAAATTACAAGAATCTTATAGGGAACTAGAACTGAAAGAAAAACTCAAGGAATTGCCACTGGAAGAATTAATTGAAATGGTTAATTATCAAATAGGACACAAAAAAATTCTAACGTTTATTCAGTTGGATCAACTGTCTAAATTAAAAAGTACGATCGAAGAAAAAAAGGGATAGCGAAATAAATTTTTAATTTCTAGTTATCCCAACTTAGCGCCATTATGGAGAGGCCGTTCCGGCACCGCTAAAATCACGTTTCCATCCTCCTGATAAAATCCGGTCACCAAACAATCAGACATGATCGGGCCAATTTGTTTGGCGGGGAAATTGACCACCGCCATCACTTGTTTGCCGACCAATGCCTCTTTAGTATAATTTTCAGTGATCTGAGCGCTGGTTTTTTTAATGCCCAGCTCTTCGCCAAAATCAACTTTTAAAATATAGGCCGGATTGCGCGCTTTAGGAAAGTCTTCAGCATTGATGATGGTGCCGACTCTAAACTCAATTTTTTGAAAATCATCCCACGTAATCGCGTCGACCATTATTTTTCAGAACACTTCGATGGTAATTTTAGGGTTTCATCAACAACGTCAAACACCTTCTCGTATCCGCCCGCTTTGGTGACACTAAATTGATAACGGTGATTAACCAAAACCGTTGGGACGCCAGAAATTTTATATTTGGCCAACAAACGAAAGTCTTCCTCAATGGCTTCTTTCACCGCTTCCTGATCTTCAATAGCTTGCTTAGCGTCTTGCTCAGATGCGCCCAGCAAAACTAAAAACGCGACCGCATCTTCTAAAGATGAAAAGCCTTTATTTTGTTTATGTATTCGTTCAAATAATGCAGGCATGGCCGATTCCAACAAACCCAATTTTTCCGCCGCGTGGTGAACAATCAAAAAAGATCCAAAACTTTTATTGCCCAGGTCCGTGGGGATAGCTTTAAATTGAATTTTACCAGCGTTATTTTTTTTCCAGGCATCGGCAAATTTTTCAAGTGTGTAGCAGTGCGGACATTGATAGGCAAAAAACTCAATCACCACAGGCGCGCTACAAGCTTCATCAGACTCAACCGTTTCGTAGGGAAGTTCCGTTAAAGGAGAGAAGTCGCTCTCTGTTGTCGGTGGAGTTTCATGAGTGTGCTCCTTGCTAGTCGGGGTGCTCTTTGCTTCTAGAGACTCAATTTGTTTGGATTTTTCTTGTTCTTTGGGTGATTGACTATCATCTTCGGCTTGCTGGCATGCCATCAGGCTTAAAATGAGTACAAATATGCTGATTATTCTCACGAGATATCCTTTGTTTTATTGTTAGAATGGGTAATACACGAATTGTATCAGAGATATCGAGTGGCTTGGAATCATTTAAAGTGATGGGTTATCAGAATCAGGGGATTTAAGATAATGGCTTCGTGAAAGGTATTGGAAACTTGACGATACAAGATTAAAACTGTTTGGTGACGGAAAACATCAACTGAGCCTTTCGTTGTACGCCTTTTTTGGCTGAATCCAAACTCCACATTTTTGTTCCGTTGACCGAGTTTTCCAATAGACTACGCCCCTTAAGGGATAGCATGTAAACTATGGGCAGGGAATTTGAGTAACGATCCCCACGGTCGCCGATCTTTGTGCTGCTATAGTTAAGTTTTGGCGAACGGCTGGTAGGAGCGGATTTAAAGAGCGAAATTTGTGGGGCAAATTCGAAACTAGTCTGTGAATCATAAGCGTTTGCGCGCTCGCTAAATAAGCTGACTTGAAATCCACTACTATCGGAGATCGATTTGGTAAATCCAATATCATTTTTGCCAGTGAAATAAAACGCCTTTGATTGATCATTCAGACTAACCGGCAAAACGAATAAGTCGACGGTATAGGGATTTTTCAGATTATTTAGGTTGTAAGAGCTACTCAATGCCCGATCGGATTTAATTAATTTAAGAGTTTCAGTTTTTTCAGAAGCAAATGTGGTCGTAAATGGTGTGCAGGCCAATGCAATCGTTGTAGCAATGGTACGAGCCCAATTTTGACGTCGTAATGCTAAATTAAGCTGTTTATGAGTGATTAGTTTAAGTTCGAGCAGAGCTGTACCTAACTTGATTTTTCGCTTGGACTGGTACTTCAAAGCATTTGTCAGCTGCGAATGGTCAATATAAGCACGTTTGACCAGAATATTCCCCAGTCGTGATCGCTTAATCGCTTGTTGCTGATTGTCCATCTATTGACTCCATTTGCTTAAGTCATGCTATAAAACCAGTCGATCGATTCGAGAACTGGTCAAATCTCCAGTGTTTGAACGGATATACTTAATTAGATCGGCAAAATGACAAAAATCTTGAGTATTCCATTAGAACGAAACGGCCTAAAAACGCCAAGTACGTCTCAAAGCTGGAAAATAGAGATATCTAACAATATTAATTCAACAACTTAGCTAACAGCTCTGACCATTTGCGTTATTGATGTGATGGAGCAAGCAAAAATCATTGCAGTGCCATTAACGTGAAAGGAGGAATGGCTATCCGTTTGATTTGGCGCTAATTTTTTCCAGGTTTTCGACCAGATGTTCCCTCGCCCGTTTTAGCATTTTTTGGCTATCGTCGTGTTTTTGCCAGTGGGCACTGCCAAATACAATATGACACTTGAGATCTGCGGATAAAAAGTTTAATTGGGTTTCTATCGCACTCGATATTTTACCCTTCAATTGTTCGAGGGCGCTGTATGGCGTTTCTGGTAGCACCATTAAGTAGCTTCCCTGGTTGGTATTGCCAATCATATCGGCCCATCTTAATACGTCCATCAGTGTATCGTTAATGGTCTGACGAATGGTCTCATCGGCAATATTTTCTGGCGTTTTCAGGATTAAAACATGTAATTTCAAAAGCGACAAAGGATTGTCATATCGTCTACTGCGACTCACCTCGTAGTCCAAAAACTCCACCCAGCTCGCCCTTTTAGGTAATTTTGAAACATCAGTATGTTTGGTCGCTTGATCGCGTTCTAAAGCAAAATAGTGAGCCACCGATCCGGCAGGATCATTGATGTTTGCTTGCCAATAGGCGAACTTTTTAGGTTTTTTTGAATTGTCATCAAATAGTTGAACAATATGGGCATGTTTATCGATGGCTTCAAGAGGCAAAGACGCATACAAACGGCCAATAATATCTTCCAGAATAAGACCGGTTTCCTGACTAAATCGATTATTTGCCCACGACACACGTTGTTTCGAGTCACATACCAAGACTCCTAATGGGGATTGTTCGAGAATTTCGGATTGTTCATATTGCATGTTTCTTGTCCAATTGGCGTTGGAATAGCTAAAAGCGTACTACACTAACTATATAAATTTAGAATAACATTAAGTATAGCCGTAATTTAGTCAATGTAACTGACTAAAATTAACTATTTAAGAGTTTGTAGTGAATATTGACGAAATCGACCAAAAACAACTAAAAACCATTCGCCAGGATTTCCTCACTTTGAGTGAGCAGCGGTTCACTAGGATGGAGTCTAGTCTTTCGCCTACCCAGGTGGATTATTTAAAACTATTACCGTTATTATTTCATGTCAACCACCCGATGTTACCGGGCTATATTGATAAATTTACCCCTTGCGGTCTGCCGAATTACATTCCCTCTATGCTGCAGAAACAAATCGCCAAAACCGTCAGCCAGAGTTTCGAATACAAACCTCGCGCTCACCTTAAATATCGAATTGCTAGTCTATTTCTTATGGGCAGTATGGGTACGCTCGGTCAATCCAATTCCAGTGATATTGACCTGTGGATCTGTTTAGCGGAACCGTTGGACAAAAGTCTTCAGAAAAAACTTGATGCCAAAGGCAATAAAATCAAACAGTGGCTGGCCACCGTCGGTATCGAGCTTAATTATTATCTGGTCAATCTGGATGATTTTTCTCGCAACAATAGTAAACAAATTGAAGTGGACAGTTGCGGCAATACACAAAATTTTCTTTTACTTGATGAGTTTTATCGTACCGCGGTATGGTTAGCGGGACGTTGGCCATTGTGGTGGTTGATTCCAGCAGATGCTGACTATGTACAATTTTCGAAACGGTTATTGGCCCAAAAACATGTTGAACCGGCGGACTGGGTAGATTTTGGCGAAGTCCAACAAATACCGGCCAATGAATATTTTAGTGCCGCATTGTGGCAACTGTATAAAGCGATCGATTCGCCCTACAAATCATCGGTTAAGTTGTTGGTGTTGGAAGTCTATGCCCGCTTATTTCCGGGAGGTGGCGTGTTATCAGATGAATTTAAACGGCGCGTTTATCAGGGGGCGGATAATGCGGGAGAACTCGACCCTTATTTGTTAATTCTTTTATTTGCAGAAAAGGCGCTAGCGGATAATCCTCAAAGGCTGGAATTTTTGAGACGCGCCTTTTACTTAAAAGCGAATGTCAAAATCAACCTGGGTAAAAAAAAGCAACTCAATTGGCGCCATGAAATGACAGCAGGTTTGGTGCGGGGTTGGGGTTGGAATCAGAGGCGGCTTGATTATCTTAATAGTCGCCATCTATGGACCATTAGTCGAGTAGTTGAAGAGCGAAAAGATCTGGTAAGGGAGTTGACTCATTCCTACCATTTTTTATCAAATTTTGCGCGAGTGCAAGGCGTTATCAATAAACTGGCCAAAACTGAATTGTTATCTCTTGGCAGGCGTCTCTACGCTGCCTTCGAGAGAAGGCCCGGAAAAATAGAAACCTTAAATAATGGCATCGCCAAAGATATTTTTGAATCTGCAGTAACAATCAACTTTAATGAGAACCAAGGTTGGCAATTATTTCAAAAGCATTTGAACAAAAATAAACTGGCTATTAATCAGCCCGTTTTTGTCGGTCAATCATTATTTGATTGTTTATCCTGGGGGTGCGTCAACGGTATTATTAACGTTAAAAGTCAGTGTCAGATATATTCTGATTCTGAATTTTTGAATCACAATCTCGCCAGTGAAATCATTAAAGATATCACTCAGTTATTAAGACAGTTTTCAGGCGGTAAAGATAAAATAAATTTTGAGAAAGGTGCAAAAATCATTTCATTTGGTCTCTTTCTAAACAGCCGCACCGACCCACTCAAAGAGGATAAACAGCAAAATCTTTATCGGGTTGTCACTAAATCAGATTGCTTGTCTTCAACAGACAAAAAAATTAACCTGGCCGGTCATTTTGATATGATCGCGGTGAATAGTTGGGGGGAAATTACCACTCAGTATTTCTCTGGGGACACCGCCTGGTTAGACTTTTTTAATCAGTACCAAAATATACTGCCAAAATTTATGGATTCAATTCCGATCTATTGTCGAGGTCTAATTCAAAAAAATAATATTATCCAAAGAGTGACTTCGTTATTGACCGAATGGGATCGATTGAGGATAAAAGCACAGCGCAATAAAAACTGTCAATGTTACCTGATGTTAATCGGTAAAAAATATTGTGCCGTTTATTTTTCGGGAAGTAGTATCGAATACCAAACCTATTCTTCGCTCAATCAAATGCTGGCCGGGCTCAGTAAAAAGAAGCAGCGTATTTCATTTGACCTAAAAAATTACATTGAGCCAGATCCCTGGTTGGAGTTATCCTATTTTGTCAGGTCAGTTTTTAATCGTCGTTTATCTGATAGTTTGGACTGTTTTATTTTTCAAAAAAATGATAAACAGACCGAAGTGGTGATCAAGTCAGTTAACGGAAACGTACATTTTCAATCTCACAAAAATACCAATTTGGATCAGCTTATTGGCCACTATCAGCAATATTTTGACAAAGTGCAAAACCGATTGGTCTTAGAAAGCGGAATTCAACAAATAGTTAATTATTATCATTTTGTGAGTCATTCAGATGATAAAGGAACATTTAAAAAAATTGAGCTCAAGCCATCCAGTTTGTTCCAACAATTCGCTCTGGTGCAGGCTATTGCGGTTTATAGCAATTCCCGCTTAATCGGATTTGATTTGTTCACCTCCGACAAAGGTTATTTATATTCTGAATGGGGCGATCAGGTTTATACCAAGTTGGTCAAAGCACTGTTGGTCATGCGAAGTCAGTTTTCTGATTATCCTATTTTTCTGACTGATTTGGACATGTCTGGAATTCACTCAAAGATTTCCTTGATTGAATCGTTGGGTCATAAGCGGCGGATTGAAGAAAAACTCAATCGTGTAATGAGAAGCTTGTCTTCAAAATAACAAAATCAAAAAAACTACGGCACGCCATGTCCTTTTGCTGCAACCCAAATCCGATACCATTGTTGGCGAGTTAGCTTAAGTTGGATGGACTCCACCGCTAATTTTACTCTGTCGATACTACCACTACCCAGTACCGCGATTGGTTTTGCCGGTAATTTTCTTCCCCAAGCATAGAGCACTTGAACGACAGTGATGATTCCGAGTTCTTAAAAAAGCCAGTTCTTACTGTAAGGTCATGTCCCACTCGTTCAAACGCCAATAGCGCTGAACAAGATTTGAAACTGAACGGCCTTTAGGGGAGATTTTGACTTTTGGACGGGCTGCATATTTATTGACCTGTTTGAGAGCCTACCGACTTTTCACCAATATTATCATCTAGAAAATTTAGAATTTCTTGATAAATTATCTTTCGATTTTTATTGTTATTATAGCCATGACCCTCATTTTTTAATTCTAACCAGCCATAATCTTTATTTATATTGTCAAACGCCTCTCTTAATCGATGCGCTTGTTCGATAGGTACTCGCTCATCCTTTGAACCGTGGATCAAGAGTATGTTCGCCTTGATTTTATCTACATTATAAACTGGAGAACGTTTTCTTAAATCGTCAATATTATCACCTACTGCGTCCTTCAAATAAGCGAGACCACTTTTGGAATAATTTGCAATATCCCCCTCTTCAAGCATCATCGGTAGATCATAAACACCGGCTGATCCGATTGCACACTTATATAGATCTGGATCTCTAACGGTTCCCATTAAAGCGGCATAGCCGCCGTAACTGGCACCGTAAATACAGATCCGTTCAGGGTCAACAATTTTTCGCTCAACTAAAGCTTGGGTGGCGTCGGTAATATCATCTTGCATTAATGTACCCCATTTTCCGTATCCGATGTTTTGGAAAGATTTTCCAAACCCGCCACTGCCACGGAAGTTAACCTGCAATACCGCATAGCCACGGTTGGCCAATAACTGCACTGACCACTGATAACTCCATTCGTCGCGAACGCCATGAGGTCCACCGTGAGGATAAACGACTAATGGAAGAGGTGCATTTCCAGAATTCTTAGGGCGAGTCAAGTAACCGTATATCATCTGCTCGTCCCGAGTGGTGAAGCTAATAGACTCAGTTTTTACCAAGTGGTCAGGATTGACCCAGGAATTTCGACTCATCAAATAATCGGCTTTAAGTGACTTAGTATCAAATAAATAAAAATCACCGGGATTATTATCGGCATAAACAAATGCAATCATCTTGCTACCATCTTTGGTTGCACTGGTTATGACTACATCTTGACCGACAAAAGCTTCCATTAATTTTTTATGAAGGACGGATTTAATGTTTTTGGGTTCTAAATAATGATAAACAGGTAACGCTTTTTCTGTTGCCACATAAATAATTCGTCGCTGAGAAAAATCGAAAACTAACTGGCTCATATCAATGGTTTCATCATGGAACAATTTGTCGATTGATTTTGTTTCAAGATTAAACAAGTAAAGCGCTCGGGTGCCATCGCCCACATTTGCCGATAGATAAACGCTTTGATCATCTTCAGAAAAACTGAAAGGATAAATATTAGTACCCTCAAAACTATCTAACAAAAACTCCTGCCAATCGGCATTCTTATGTTTCTTATAGGAAATAACAGATTCATTATTTTTATTGACCCCAATAGCAAATCTTACGACACCCTGATTATCTACAATCGCTGTGGCTTGGGAAATAGGTAGTGAATCAACGTTATAGAGCTTTCCAGTAAAGATATTAAGTCTTTTAATCAGCGTATATGCGTCTGGATTTTGACGCCAGAAATTACCGTAAATTTTCCAAGGGTAGTAGGCAATCAAAATATTTTTTTCATCCTCCTCCAGATAGTCAAGGATCACATGACTTGCATAGCTGGCCTTCTTTTTTCTCAATCGACTTCCAATGCCCTCTTCTCCTGCCCGGTAGCCAAATACCATTTCATGTTTTGAACCATCCACATTTACAGAATATAACTCACCCGATGCATTTTGCCGCTGATCATTTTTTTTAGTTTCGTAGGTCGAATAGACTATTCGAGAGTCACTTACCCAGGCAACTTCACCAATATTACTACGAGATCCGCGTACGCCAATGAGAGAAATAACTTTATTTCTATTTGTATCTATCACCCCAAATACTTCTTTTTCCTTTTGTTTAAGGATAACTATAATGTGTTTACCATCTGGAGAAATTTTGGCAATACGCCTTTCTGAATTTTTAGTGAAGTATTCAATAGGTAACTTGGCCGTTGTAGCAGTGTTTGAATTTTCTTTGGCCGATAAATTGTTGATGGAAATTATGGCTAATACAAAACAGCCAAAATAGTAAGTTAAAAATTTATGCTTCATTATATATTCCTTATGGTATATTTTTATTATCGTACTATAAATGATGTACTTTGTAGAACACAAACTAAATCACGGTTCTCATTTGGATTCAGTTATTTAAGCGGCTCACATAACAGGTTTAAATAAAGACAGATTTTTCAAAAGGGGTGAAAGGGGTGAATATCTAATTCTGAGATGTTCAGGTTGATACTTCATACTTTCCCTAGTCATTCATGATACCTACTGTATGTCTAACCTAATGGTTCTAATGTGCCATTTTATTGAGGAAATCGTAAGTTTACCAGATAGAATAGTAAAATCTATAACGATCATTACAGTAGGTGTGTTCGTTACAAGGCTCTACGCAGCAATGCGAGGTTTTAAATCTGCCCTCCTTTGCTTGTCATTTACTAGAATTGATAGCCCCATTGAAGCAATGCAGCGTTATCAGAAACTAAAGTCAAACCAATATTCGCCCCGGACTCACTTATTCCACTGAAAAAATAATGATAACCGATACCAACGCCATACTTAGCTTTTTTATCATAACTAACGCCGCGAAATTTACTTTTACTACCAACCACCCCTAGATATGCTCCAAAACCGTGTTTGTTAGAATTAGTTTCAAATAAGTCTGTTCTAATCCATCCCACACCCGCACCGCAAGCTGAGCCAAATATTGAGGAATAACCAACGCAACCAGCAGACAAATATTTCATGTCACTCTCAGAGCGCTGGCTAATATTAACTCCCAATCCACTATATGACGTTCCCATCCCTAGACCAAAAGAGTAAGATTCTTCAGCATCGGCACTTGTTAAGAATAAAAAGATGGAGAGCAAAATCGTTTTTCTCAAAATTGGTTTCAAATTAATTCCTCAAAAATGGGTAGCGTACATAAATTTTCGCGACTAATAATGTCACTCACTATATCGAGAATATCCTAGATACTCAACTCTCTTTATCTGGTAGAGTTCAAGATAGATTATCCTGGTCCGAACTGGAAATCGGGAATTGCTGGCTAACAGGGGTATTTAAAAATATGACTCACGATTTCATTTTTCTGATAGGATTTGTAACTCTTGGTCTGTTGATTTTGCTTGGTAGTTGGTATTTGAATAGGCAAACTTATAGCACGTTCTTGCTTGTCATTATCGGTTTAGCTATTGGAATCATGATTTGGTTTCATACAGTTGCCATAAAAGTTGAAGGAAATAATCAGGTTCATTCAACTGTATTGGCGATTGCGCAGCTAGTTGTGCTTGCCTTAGGATTTAAGCTTTGGTTTGCTTTAAACTATTCTCGATTTGATCGATTGATTCGAGTGTTGGTTCATAGCCTGACGCATACTTCACTTGTCATTGTGGTTTTTGCTGGTTATTGGTTGAAGTCGACTTTTCCAGAAATTACCTTTTTTCTTTATCCGTTAGCGGGTCTTTCTGTGGCGCTACTTACGGAAAGTATAGAGGAATCGATAGAACGTCGTTCACACAAAAGTACCAGTTAGTATTTTGCAGGTCACTTGTTTCTACCAGTAGAAGTTTACATTAGATCATTTGTCTTTGAAGTAAAAACCTGGCTCAGGTATGAGCCACTAAGAAAAAAAGTTTAATGAGGCGTTATGCAATATTTAAAAAATTATGTTCGGATCCTGCTAGTGGACTTGGAAAGCCAAAGTAACTAAAACATAATTCGAAAGCCTATCACTTATTTAATTTGAGAGACATTATTCGCCGATCATAATTCAAATTTTGGTTTGGAAATTGCTATCCTCGTCGCCTTACTATCGTTCCTAATGAAGAAATTGAATCGACTCCCTCACAGCTAAAACTCTTTATGACTTCGGCACAAGATGCACCTTTTGACTCTACACAAAAGTCAAAACGTGTTCGTGTTTTTACGGCCGAAGCTATTAATCCCTTCGGAAGGTCGGACCACTTCCAATTGGAAATAACACTCTTTGAACTTTTTGAAAATACTTTATCTGAGACATTTACGACAACAATATCCCTGATTTCATACTCAGGAGTAATCACGTACTCTACTGTTGCACAACCGGCCTTTCCAGATTTCGCCGCAGATAAAGGATATCGTGCAGCGAATCTGTTTAAGTCTTTCCATTTATCTTTAAGCAATTCACCATCACTCAATCCAAGAGCAGAAAGGCTTTGTTCGTTTTGAGGTTTTGACGAACATCCGACTAAGGTTAAAAGGCCAATTGCTAGAATTAATTTTCTTATCATTAAAATATGCTCCTTTGTTTTACTAAAATTTGATTATCGTCCATGACGCGCCATATGCACTATGCACTATGAGCTATAATTCTTTTCGAGTAAACGAATCTACAATATGGGTTTCTAAATAGCAATAATTTAATCAGGATTATCTAATTCATATCAGCCCTACCGCCTTAAAAATTCATCTATTAAACCTTGAGTGAATTGAGGCCGTAAATAAAACCCTCGCGGTAAGGTCTGCGCCGGCTGTCCGCGCTCATCCGTTGTTGCGGTCAACACTCTTGAATTGGCCGCTTTGGGTCTGACTTGCAAAACCTCTCCCAATCGTGCATTAAGTTGGTGAATTTTGCCCATCGAGACCAATTCCATGGCATTTTCCCAGTCGGACTTTAATACCGCTTCCTGCGCAGGCGTTGGTTGCCATAAAAAAGGGGTTGCAACGGTGGAATAGATGACTGGATCACCCTTTTGCCTGGCAATCGGCACCCATAACACATGCTGTAATTTGTGATAAACCACGCTTTGTCGCCAACTAAGACCTAAGGATTTGTTGATATCCACCACACTGACGTAGGTTGATTCTTGAACATTGCCGGCATAGTCAATCGGCAACGTTTTTAACTCAACACCAATCAGTGAAAAATCTGGCTGTGAGAGATTTCCGGCGTCTGCACCCAAACAACGCTCAATAAACTGCCCTTGCCAACCCTTTTCAATGCGAAGATCTTTGGGGCTTTTATCGCCATAGAGCTGCGCCAATTCACCGATGGTTTTTCCGGCCAATTGTTGTGCACGTTGACTGAGTTGATGGATTGATTGTGGTGGTGAGATCATCAGATTCTGAGATTATACCCGTGTTACCACAAAATGCAGATTCCAGCAAGGCTATAAATCATCATATTTGAGGCATGGAGTTTTAGGGTTAGCTATTCTAACTCAAAACTTCATAACGAAGAAGATGGTGATTTATAGCCTTGCCCTTCGGGTGCTCAGCTAAAAAGCCTGCACTGCGTTACAACACTTGGTAAGGGCTAGCCATTGCCTTCAAGTTGTGCCTCGCCTAAGAGCGCCTACTTTTGGTATTCAGGCATTTTAGCTGAACACTGGAACCTGCATTTTGAGGTAGCACGGGTATTTAGTTAAAATAGTTTTCTAATAATAACAAAGAAGTTTGCTGATTTTGAGTTTCTGTGGTTGAATAAGTTAAAGAAAGTATTAATTGGTATCGATAAGTGATTGATTCAGAGGGATTTCGGTCCAATGTCGGCATAATTGTATGCAACGACTTTGGTAACCTGCTCTGGACCAGACGCATAGGACAAAACTCCTGGCAGTTCGCCCAAGGTGGCGTAGATCCTGGTGAAACGGCTGAACAAGCGATGTTTCGGGAACTGACAGAAGAAATAGGATTAGCTAAAAAAGACGTACGAATATTAGGTGTAACCACAGAGTGGTTAAAATATCGTTTACCTAATCGTTACATCCGCCAAGATAGCCTCCCCCTGTGCATCGGTCAGAAGCAAAAGTGGTTCATGTTACGGCTTACCAGCCATGAATCCGCTATACATTTTGACGAAACCGGCCATCCGGAATTTGACCATTTTATGTGGGTGAATTACTGGTACCCGCTTCGCCAAGTCATCGCATTTAAGAAAGATGTATATCGACGCGCCCTGGTGGAGCTGATGCCATGTGTTATTGAGCAGCAAGCTCGTCAACGCAATAAACGTAAGAAATCCCACAGAAATAATAAACGATAAAGGGCGAATAAAAGGGAAGCACAACAGTAAAAGGAGGGAAAAGTTAGTTGTTCAGTAAATTGTCTAGAATTACTCAGGCAGTTAGCCTGGCAGAAAATCAACAACAAGTCCTGGATCTCATCGTCAATGATGTTTGCGATGCGCTTGAAGTCGAAGTTTGTTCCATATTTCTTGCTGATTACGATGATAGCCAATTTATTCTTATGGCCACCAAAGGACTTAATCCTGATAGTGTTGGCCAATTACGCATCGATTTTACCAAGGGTTTAGTCGGCCTGGTTGGCCAACGTGAAGAACCTATCCATTTATCCAGCGCCAATTTGCACCCATCCTTTTATTACGATAAAGATATACTGGAAGATGACTTTTCAGCCTATCTGGGCGTACCTATTATTCATCAAAGAAAAGTTCTGGGCGTTTTGTCGATCCAACAAAAAGAAGCCCGCCAGTTTGAGTTAGATGAAGAAACTTTTTTGATCACCCTGGCAGCACAAATATCATCGGTGTTATCCAATAAAGAAACTGATGCAATTATTGATGATGATCAGAGAAACCAACTGGTTCGCCGGATTAACGGGATCCCGGTTTCGAGCGGAGTCGCCGTTGGTGTGGCTAAAGTCATTTTTCCCTCTTACGATATCGCTAGCATCCCCTCACGTAAAACCGATAATATACCTGCGGAAATTAAAAAGCTGCACAAGGCGGTCAGACGTACTCATCTGCAGTTAGAAAAGATGTCTAACCGGATGAAAGGGTTGATCTCTGATCAAGAGCGATCACTGTTTCAGGCTTATCAGCAGATCCTGGGATCGGCTGGTATTGAAAAAGAAGTAGAAACCCAGATCAATGCTGGATTTTGTGCACCGTCGGCGTTAAAAACCGTAATTTTCAGGCATGTGAAAGCCTTTCAATCGATGGAAGATACTTATTTACGAGAAAGAGCTCACGATATTGAAGATTTAGCCAATCGAGTGTTGGCAAACATGATGAAAAAGGACGATTTTGCTAACGAGCCGAAAGCGGGTACTGTTTTGGTTGCCGAAACCGTCACTGCATCGATGCTGGCAGAAATTCCGCTAAAAAATATTCTGGCGGTTGTTTCATTGCGAGGCTCGTCAACCTCTCACGCGGCAATTTTGACTAAAGCACTAGGCATACCGGCTATTATGGGCTTGGATCCTTGCCAGGTAAATCGACTAGACGGCAAAACAATGATTGTTGACGCTTATAACGGTCAATTATTCATCTCGCCCGATCCTTTGTTGATCAAACAATACAATGCGCTGATTGGGGAAGAAAAACAATATACTGAAGAGCTGGAAAAAGACCAATCACAGCCCAACTCAACCAAAGACGGCGTTTCTATAAAGCTTTTAGTCAATTCGTCCCCAGGTATTGATTTTAAGAAAATACAGCAATCCGGGGCGCAAGGGATAGGCCTTTATCGCACTGAAATTCCGTTTATGATGCATCAGCATTTTCCGTCTGAGGAAACTCAAGTCAATATTTATCGAGAGATTTTAAATAGTTTTGACGGTCTACCGGTTACTATTCGAACCTTAGATATCGGCGGTGACAAGCAGCTTTCCTATTTTGATATCAAAGAAGATAACCCCTTTTTAGGTTGGCGAGGCGTCAGAGTGACGCTCGATCATCCAGAAATATTTTTGGTGCAGTTGCGCGCGTTGTTTAAAGCGAGCGTCGGATTGACTAACTTAAAAATCGCTTTGCCAATGATCTCAACTCTTGAAGAGCTGGATGAATGTAACCGGCTTATCAATCAGTCTTTTACTGAAATTCAGCAGGAATTACTGGAAAAAGATATCGAACTGACCAGACCTCAAATTGGCATCATCTTAGAAGTGCCCTCAGCAGTCTTTCAATTGAGTAGCTTTATTAAACGGGTCGATTTTATTTCCATAGGTACCAACGATCTTATCCAATATTTGATGGCGGTTGACAGGAATAATCTACGACTTAGAAATTTATACAGCCATTTTCAACCCGCCGTTCTCAAAATCATGCGGCAAATTGTTCAAGAATGCCAACAGCAACCTGTCTCATTGCAAGTGTGCGGCGAGATGGCTTCGGATCCTTTAGCAATTATTTTGCTGGTAGGCTTGGGTTACCGTGAATTTAGCATGAATGTGAGTAGTCTTTCCAAAGTGAAAAGGGCGATTAGCCGTTTTACGATCCCCGAAATGCAACAAATTGCTGAGCGAGTGATGTTGATGGAGACCGAAGCAAAAGTAAAAAGTGAATTATTGCAGGCAATTGATCAACGCGATTTAAGTGGCTTGATCCGAGCCGGAAATTAACTATAGCCTTGCTGGGGCCTGCATTTTGGAGCAGCATAGGAATATATTCTGCTTTTCTTATTCTGAGTGGAGGATAGTTATTTAGATTTAGGGGCAAATCCTTTATAGTCGATGGTTTTCCAACTCTTGATAAGAATCAGCAATGGAATTTCCAAATATTGATCCCGTCATTTTTCAAATCTATGGGCCAATCGGTCTAAATTGGTATGGGCTAATGTATCTTGCCGGATTTGCTGGCGCATGGGCTTTGGGCACTAGCCGATCCAAATTGCCGGGTTCGCCATTTAATGCCGATCAAGTCAGTGATTTTCTATTTTACGCCTTTTTAGGAGTCATCATAGGTGGTCGAGTCGGTTATGTACTTTTCTATCATTTCGATTTTTTTCTAGCCGATCCTCTTTATCTTTTCAAAATTTACGATGGTGGCATGTCCTTTCATGGCGGCTTATTAGGAGTGATTGGCTCGTTTTGGTATTTTTCATGGAAAACCAAAAAGCCCTTTGCAACCATTGCCGACTATTTTGCGCCGATGGCACCTATTGGACTTGCAACTGGCAGACTGGGTAACTTCATAAAC
>Ga0316205_10001135_pt1 | contig 36777 bp, 29 predicted proteins | sample 3monthpyrite_MG_FD_204941 | JGI IMG/M metagenome (GOLD analysis project Ga0316205, IMG submission 204941) | Microbial mat bacterial communities from mineral coupon in-situ incubated in ocean water Damariscotta River, Maine, United States -... | ecosystem: Environmental > Aquatic > Marine >...
AGTTGCTGCACATGTTTGGGGGCCGAGCCGCCGGCGCCGGTTTCAAACAAACCGCCGCCATTCATCAGCTTGACGATCGAGAGCATTTTGGCCGAGGTGCCCAGCTCCAGAATCGGGAACAGGTCGGTGAGGTAATCCCGCAGCACATTGCCGGTGATGGAAATCACATCATTGCCTTTGGTGATCTGTTCCAGCGTAAAGCGGGTGGCGGCGCGCGGGGCCATGATTTTGATACCAAGGCCATCGGCCCCTTCGGCGGCCAGTATTGCCGTGACGCTTTTGATCAGCTCCGCATCATGGGCGCGGTTGGCATCGAGCCAGAAGACAGCGGCGCTGCCTGTGGCTTTTTGGCGGCTGATTCCGAGTTTTACCCAGTCTTTGATCGGGGCGGCATTGGCGGAAGAAGAACGCCAGATATCACCCGCTTCCACTTCATGGCGGTGCAAGACCTCGCCCGAGGCCAGCACATAGCGGATGCTGCCATCGGCGGGCGCGGTGAAGGTGGTCGGGTGCGAGCCGTATTCCTCGGCTTTTTGCGCCATCAGGCCAACATTGGAAACAGCGCCGGCGGTGGTTGGGTCCAGCGCGCCGTTTTCTTTGAAAAAGGCGATGGTTTCGTCATAGACCGGTGCGTAGCAATTATCGGGGATCACGCATTTGGTGTCGGCCGCCTTGCCATCAGGCCCCCAGCCTTTGCCGCCGCTGCGGATAATAGCGGGCATCGAGGCATCGATGATCACATCCGACGACACATGCAGGTTGCTGATGCCTTTATCCGAGTCGACCATATAAAGCGGCGGCCTGGCGGCCAGCGCGGCCGCCAGATCGGCGGTTATCGCGGCTTTTTCAGCTTCCGGCAGGGTTTCGAGCCGGGCCAGCAGATCACCGATACCGCTATCGGGGGTGACGCCCAGACCACCCAGCACACCGGCGTGTTTGGTGAACAGATCCTCGAGGTAAACCGATACAAAATGCCCGAAAATGATCGGGTCGGAAACCTTCATCATGGTCGCCTTGAGGTGCACCGAAAACAGCACGCCCTTGGCCTGGGCATCGGCAATTTCGGCACGGATAAAGCTGCGCAGGGCCGCGGCGCTCATGAATGTCGCGTCAACCACGCTGCCTTCGCGCAGCGGAATATCACCTTTCAGCAGGCTGACAGCGCCGGTTTGGTCCACAAATTCGATCTTGGCCTTACCCGCCTGCGCAGCGGTGATGGTAGCGGATTTTTCATTGGCATAAAAATCGTTGCCCGGCATCGATGATACGTGGGTTTTGGAGTCCGGCACCCATTCGCCCATCGAATGCGGGTTGTTTTTGGCATAGTTTTTCACGGCCTTGGCGGCGCGGCGGTCGGAATTGCCTTCCCGCAATACCGGGTTTACCGCACTGCCTTTGATGGCATCATAGGCGGCCTTGATCGCCGCTTCCTCGCCGGATTGCGGGCTTTCGGGGTAATCCGGCACCGCAATGCCTTGCGCCTGCAGCTCGGCAATGGCGGCGGTAAGCTGCGGGATCGAGGCGGAAATATTCGGCAGCTTGATCACATTCGCTTCGGGAGATTTTACCAGCTCGCCCAAAATGGCCAGATCATCCGGCTGTTGCTGCGCTTCCGGCAGGTATTTTGATACGGCGGCAATAATGCGGCCAGCCAGTGAAATATCCTTTGTATCAACGGTAACACCGGCGCTGGCGGCAAAGGCGCGGATGATCGGCAGCAAGGAAGCGCTGGCGAGTTCCGGCGCTTCGTCTACAATTGTATACAATATATCTGCTTGTTTCTGGTCGACCATGTGATGTGCCTTTCTTGAGCTTTCGGATGCTTTGGCGGCTATACCTGCCGCCGGAGAGTTTTTTTGTGGTCGCCCGCGTGTCAGGCCCGGCCTGAGCGGGTGCGAGCGAATGTGTATTCGTTGCTTCTTTATAACAGTATTTCAAGAAATTCAATTGCCTGCATTGCCGGGACGTGATGCCGCCGCCGCCGGCGCTAACCCATCACCGCCTGTGCCTCGATAATTTTGCGAATATTGGCGATGGGCAGGTTGTTTTCTTCGCCGGTGCGGTGGATGAGCACAAGGCGTCGGGTTTCTTGCGGGCTGCAAAACGGCACGATATTGAGGTGGCGCTCCAGCGGCGGCGCCAAAAACCGCTGCGGCACAATCGACACGCCAAAGCCTTCGCGCACCATTTTTTCAATCGCGTCGAGGCTGTCTACCTCCATGATTTCATTGACCCTGATCCCGCGCGATTGCAGGCGGGCCGATACCTGATGGCCCATCCATGTCATGGCTTCAAAGGCGATAAACGGGTTGTTGGCCAGCAGGGCGGCATCTGACTCCGCTTGCAGGTGTTTGGGGGCGATCACGAATAGCGGCTCGATCACCAGTTCCTGCACCTGCAATTCCGGCAGCGGTGAAATCGGCGCGGTAAGAATGGCGAAATCAAGGTCGAGGTTGAGCACCTGAAGCGCCAGCGTGCCCGACAGGCCGGATTTGACCTTGATGCGAATGCCGGGCTGGCGCTGCTGAAGATCTCGCAGCACCACCGGCAGCAGGTGCTGGGCCTCGGTGGGCACCACACCAAAGGAAATAAGCTCGCGGTGCTGCTGGCCTTCACCGATCAGGCGCACCGTGTTGATCATCTTCAGGGATTTTTGCGCGGCCCGCGCCGTGGCCTTGCCCGCAGGGGTGAGCGAGGCCGGGCGGGTGGAGCGGTCAAACAATGGCTGGCCGAACTCTTCTTCCAGGGTGCGAATTTGCAGGGACACAGCGGAATGGCTGAGCGAGACCCGCGCGGCGGCGGCAGAAAAGCTTTTGAGTTCGTAAATGGCGACCAGTGATCTGAGTTGCTGGAGATTCATATTGCTATCCTGATAGGCGAAATAATCTAACACTAACTGCAGAATAAGTCACTTTTATTTTGAAAAACGCGCTTTATGCTGATGAAAACTCAAGCTCCGGAAGGGTAAAAAATGTTTTTGACTGATGAGCAAAAGGCGCTGCAAGCGGCGGCAATGCGGCTGGCCGGGGCGGTGATAAAACCACGCGCCGCCGCAGTGGACAAATCGGAATCCTACCCGTGGGATACCGTGCAGGCGCTGACCGAAGCCGGGTTTATGGGTATGACCATTCCGGTTGAACATGGCGGGCTGGGGCTCAGCTATTTTGATGTGGTGCTGGTGGTTGAGGCCATAGCGCGGGTGTGCGGTGTCAGCGCGCGGATTGTGGTTGAGGGCAATATGGGGGCGATTGGCGCGATCACGGCCTATGGCAGTAAGGCGCAAATAGAGCGCATCGCCCCGCTGGTGCTGGCCGGGGATAAACCGGCGATTTGTATCACCGAGCCGGGTGCGGGCTCGGCCGCCACAAGCATGGCCACGGTGGCGGTGAAAAAGGGGCGCAAATATGTGCTGAACGGGGTTAAGCACTGGATCACCGGCGGCGGTGTTTCCAAAGCGCACCTGATATTTGCTCAGGTCGAGGAAGGCGGCGAGCGCCTCGGCATTGGCGGTTTTATCGCGGTGCGGGGCGAGGATAAAGGCTTGCGGATCGGCACCCGCGAGCCCGCGATGGGGCTGCGCGGCATTCCTGAAACCGAAGTGATATTCGAGGAAATGGAGATTGATGAAAGCATGGCGCTGATTCCGCCGGAGGGGATAAAACGCGGCTTTGCCAGCCTGATGAACGCCTATAACGGCCAGCGGGTTGGCGCGGGCACCGTGGCGCTGGGCATTGCACAGGGGGCCTATGAACAGGCGCTTGACTATGTGAAAATGCGCGAGCAATTCGGGCGGCCGATCGCCGAGTTTCAGGGCTTGCAATGGATGCTGGCCGATATGAATGTGGCGCTGGAGGCGGCGCGGGCAATGATCTGGCGGGCGGCACAGAGCGCGGCCTATTCCGAAAGCGGCTTTCCGGACGCTTTGATGGCGGCGCAAGCCAAGCTCCTTGCCTCGGAAACCGCGGTGAAGGTAACCAATGATGCGCTGCAAATGCACGGGGCGGCAGGCTATAGCCGCAATCTGCCCCTGGAGCGGATGGTGCGGGATGCGCGGATGTTCACCATTGGCGGCGGCACCGCCCAAATGCTGCGCAACCTTGTGGCAGGCAAAGTGCTGGAGATGAAACTCCCGCAAACCCGTGGCGGATATTTGCCATGACCACAGCCGCAGATATAATCGCTCAAAAGCTTTATGAAGCCGGTTGCCGCCACGCCTTTGGCATGCCCGGCGGCGAGGTTTTGCTGTTGATGCAGGCGCTTGATGAAGCCGGAATCGGGTTTTCCCTTTGCAAGCATGAAAATAATGCGGGGTATATGGCCGAGGGCAGCTATCACGCCACCGGCGCGCCCGGCATTTTGCTGACCACCATCGGGCCGGGGCTGGCCAATGCGCTTAATTCGGTGGCCAATGCCTATCAGGAGCAGGTGCCGCTGATCGTGCTTTCCGGCTGCATCGGGCGCGGCGAGGCCGAGCGTTTCACCCATCAGGTGATCGACCAGAGCACCTTGTTGAAGCCCATCACCAAGGCGCAGTTTCAGGTGGCGCAAGGCTCGGCGCAACAGGTGATCGAAAAGGCGCTGGCCATTGCCCGGGCTGATCCGCCGGGGCCGGTGCATATAGATGTGCCGCATGATCTGGCCGGCAGCAAGGTGGCGGTGATCGAGCGGGCCTTGCTGATGCCAGAACCGGGGGTGTGGCCGGAAGGGGTTTCGCTTGATGCGGCGCGGGCTATGTTGGCGCGGGCAAAAAGGCCGGTCATTCTGGCGGGGCTGGGGGCGGTGCACCACCACGCGGGCGCGGCAATACTGGCGCTGGCGGAAGCCGGCGAAATTCCGGTGCTGACCACCTATAAGGCCAAGGGCATTATAGATGAGCACCACCCGCTTTGCCTTGGTGGCCACGGGCTTTCTCCCTTGTCCGACAGCGTGGTGCTGCCGCTATTGCAGGGGGCCGACTGTATCATTCTGGCGGGGTATGACCCGATCGAAATGCGCGCTGGCTGGAAAGAGCCCTTTGCGGCGGAAAATGCTATCGAGATCATTCATGCCGATATCCAGCACGGCATGCACGGGGCGGCGGTGCGCTTTGTGGGGGATGTTAGCGCGGGGGTGCAGGCGCTGCTGCCCGCGGTTTCCGGCAGGGCGGGTGGTGCGCCCGATGCCCGCACCGCGCTGGCCGCGCTCTTTGCGCCGCGCCGGAACTGGGGGCCGCATCAGGTGTTTGAAACGGTGCTGGCCGCCTTGCCCGAAGGCGGCATTGCTACCGCCGATAGCGGCGCGCACCGAATATTGCTCAGCCAGATGTGGCGCTGCAAAACCCCGCAAAGCCTGCTGCAATCCACCTGTTTTTGCACCATGGGTATCGCCCTGCCATTGGCGATGGGCTATGCCAAAGCCGCCGGGCCAAAGGGCCCGCCTGTGGTGGCTTTTGTGGGAGATGCCGGTTTTGAGATGGTGATCGGCGAACTGGCTACCGCCCGCGATATGGGAATCAACCTCACCGTGGTGGTGCTGGTGGATGAGGCGCTAAGTTTAATCGACCTCAAACAATCACGATCAAACCTGCCACAATTGGGAGTTAACTTTGGCTCAACTGACATTGTTGCGGTTGCGAAGGCCTATGGAGGCAGTTCTGAATGGATTAATGACAAGAAAGTGTTGATCGCTGCTTTAAATCGTGCCTTCATGAAAGACGGGTTCACCGTGCTTGCGTGCAGGATTGAAAAATCCGATTATGCGGGAGCGTTTTGAGCACAAAAAATCGGGGCGGGTGTCAAGCCATCGCACATGTTCCCGATGTCGGGTATCCGGCTTTTTTTACTGGTGGCATACGAAACTATCCCGGAGGATAATATGAAAATCAAATCACTAGCGATTGCGATGACAGTAGCAGGTGCCCTGACCGGTGCCGCGTCGGCGCAAGAGCAAAGCTTCATCTCCATCGGCACCGGCGGCGTGACCGGGGTATACTACCCCGCTGGCGGCGCGATCTGCCGGCTGGTCAACCAAAACCGCATGGAAACCGGCATTCGCTGCTCCGTCGAGTCCACCGGCGGCTCGATTTACAACATCAACACCCTGCGCGCCGGCGAGCTCGAATTCGGTGTGGCCCAGTCTGATTGGCAGTATCACGCCTATAACGGCACCTCGAAATTTGAAGACCAAGGCCCGTTTGAAGACCTGCGCGCCGTGTTCTCGCTGCACCCCGAGCCGGTAACCATTTTGGCCCGCCGCGATTCCGGTATTGCCAATATAACCGATATTCCGGGCAAGCGCTTTAACATCGGCAACCCAGGGTCAGGCACAGAAGGCACCTGGAGCGTGATCGAGGAGGCTTTTGGCTGGCAGCGCTCCGACCTTGCGCTGGCGTCGCAAATGAAATCGGCAGAAACTGCCGGTGCGCTTTGCGACAACAAGATCGACGGCTATTTCTGGCTGGTTGGCCACCCTTCCGGCCTGACCCAGGAAACCATCGCCTCTTGTGATGCGGTGATCGTGCCTGCGGTTGCGCCCGAAATTGACGCGCTGATTGCGGCCAATCCTTTCTATCGCTATGCGACCATTCCGGGCGGCATGTATCCGGGCAACCCTGATGACATCCAGACCTTTGGTGTGGGTGCTACGGTTGTCACCTCGGCCAGCGTTTCTGAAGAGGCGGTTTATCAGGTGGCGATGGCGGTGCTCGGCAATCTTGACGATTTCCGCAAATTGCACCCTGCATTTGCCAATCTTAAAGCCGAAGAAATGATCAAGGACAGCCTTTCAGCCCCGTTACACCCGGGCGCCATTCGCGCTTACCGTGAATTGGGCCTGATGGAATAATTGGCGCAGTAAAACGAGGCAGGGGCTTTTTTAGCCCCTGCTACCCCAAAAAATAAGGGCTTAAGCCCAGTTGCAAACCAAGAGGGAAAGAAATGAGTGACCAAAGCGAAGCGCGCGCAAAGCCCGATATAGACGCCGCTGCCCTTGCTGCCGATTTGGACGTAGGTGCGCGCAACCCCGACAACTGGCAAGGCAAAATGCTGGCCGGCGTGGCGCTGGTCTGGGCGTTGTTCCAGATCTATAACGCCTCGGTGCTGCCCTTTACGCTGAGCCAGATGACCGGGATTCCGCAATTTGTGATCAACTCCGATAAAGAGCGGGCCATTCACCTTGCATTTGCCTTGTTTCTGGCCTGCACCGCCTTTCCCCTGTTCAAGTCTTCCTCGCGCACCCGTATCCCTTGGTATGACTGGGTGCTTGGCCTCGCCGGTGTTGTTGTCACCATGTATCTGGTGTTCAACCAGTCGGCGATCGCGCTGCGCTCTGGCCTGCCGACCACGGCTGACCTTGTGGTGTCGGCCGTCGGGCTTTTGATCGTGCTGCTCGCCACCTACCGCGCCCTTGGCTTGCCGATGGTGATCGTGGCGTCGTTTTTCCTTGTCTATGTGTTTTTCGGTGATCGTGATTTCATTCCCGAAAACGTGCAGTGGAAGGGGGCCAGTTTTAGCAAAGCCATGTGGCATTTCTGGATGCAGACCGAAGGGGTGTTCGGGCAGGCGCTCGGGGTATCGGCCTCGATGGTGTTTTTGTTTGTGCTGTTTGGCTCGCTGCTGGAAAAGGCGGGCGCCGGCAATTATTTTATTCAGGTCGCGTTTTCGCTGATGGGGCATCTTAAGGGCGGCCCGGCAAAGGCCGCAGTGGTGGCCTCGGCGGCCACCGGTCTTATCTCCGGTTCTTCCATCGCCAATACTGTTACCACCGGCACCTTTACCATTCCCTTGATGAAGCGGGTCGGGTTTTCGGCGGAAAAGGCGGGCGCGGTCGAGGTGGCTTCTTCCACCAATGGCCAGCTTACGCCGCCGGTTATGGGAGCGGCGGCGTTTTTGATGATCGAATATGTCGGCATTCCCTATATGCAGGTAATTCAACACGCCTTTTTGCCGGCGGTTATCAGCTATATCGCGCTGGTTTATATTGTGCATCTGGAGGCCCGTAAAATGGGCTTGCAGGGCCTGCCGCGCCCCGGCGAGCCCAAAACCCGTGCCCAGCGCATGATGGGCATCGCCTTCGGCTTTCTGGTGTTTATCGGGCTTTCGCTCGGGGTTTACTATGGGCTTGGCTGGCTCAAGCCGCTATTTGGCGATTACACCATGTATGGCATGATGGTGGTGTTTGTTCTGGCGTATCTCGGGCTGGTTTACTGGGCGTCGCGCTACCCTGATCTGGAAATGGACGACCCCGACGCGCCGCTGCTAAAACTGCCGGAGCCGGGGCCGGTGGCCAAAACCGGCTATTATTACGCGCTGCCGGTTGTGGTGCTGATCTGGAACCTGATGATAGAGCGGTTTTCGCCGGGGCTTTCGGCCTTTTGGGCAACAATAGCCATGATCTTTGTTTCCCTCACCCAGCATCCGCTGAAAGCCCTGTTCAGGGGCGAAAGCCGCTATGTCGAAAGCATTTCGCGCGGCTGGGGGCAATTGATAGACGGTATGACGGCTGGTTCGCGCAACATGATCGGCATTGCCGTGGCCACCGGCACCGCCGGTATTATTGTGGGCACGGTTACGCTGACAGGGGCACATCTGATCATTGGCGAGTTTATCGAATATATCTCGGGCGGCTCGCTGATTTTGATGCTGATCTATGTGGCGATTTTTTCGTTGGTGCTGGGCATGGGCCTGCCCACAACCGCCACCTATATCGTGATCGTTTCGCTGATGGCACCGGTGATCATTACTGTCGGGGCGCAATCGGGGCTGATTGTGCCGCTTATTGCGGTGCATATGTTTGTGTTTTACTTCGGAATACTGGCGGATGATACGCCGCCGGTGGGGCTGGCCGCCTTTGCGGCGGCGGCAATTTCGAAAGGGGACCCGATAAAAACCGGTATCATCGGCTTTAGCTATGATGTGCGCACCGCGATACTGCCCTTCCTGTTTATTTTTAACACCGATCTATTGTTGATCGATGTTTCGGCCACCAAGGCGGTATTTGTGTTTATTGTCGCGGTAATTGCGATGCTGCTGTTTGCCGCCGCCACACAAAGCTGGTGGATCACAAAAAGCAGGATGTGGGAGAATGCGGCGCTGCTGTTGATTGCCTTCACCCTGTTTAACCCCGGCTACTGGCTAAACAAGGTTGAGGCCCCCTATGTAGAAACCGACCCGGCCAAGGTGGAGCAACTGGCCGGGGAGGCAGAAGATGACGCGGTGCTGCGCCTGCGGATGCAAGGCGAGAATTTTAGAACCGGAAAGATAACCACCACCACGGTTGAGCTGCCCTTGGGTGCCCAAGATTTTGGCGACGGTGCGGCGCGGCTGGAGGAATTTGCCGGCATCGCCTTTGCCGAAAGCGATGGTGCCTGGATTGTGGACAACGTGGTATTTGGCAAGGTTGCCGAAAAGAAGGGACTGGATTTTGACTGGCAGATCCTGACAGTGGAAGTGCCGGCAGAACGATTATGGAAAGAGCTTTTTTACATTCCGGCGCTATTGTTGCTGTCGCTGATCTGGATGTTGCAAAAAGGCCGATTGCGCAGAGATGGCGACCCTGCGCTCAAAGGAGGTAAACATGTATAAGAAATATAAGAAAATTTTCGTGCCGATTGATACCAATCAGGAAAGCTCGTGGCGGTTGGCGCTGCCGCAAGCGCTGGAATTTGCCAAGCGGGATAAGGCAAAGCTGTATCTTTTTACGGTTGTGCCGGATTTTGGCATGGCGGTGGTGGGCTCCTTTTTTCCGAAGGATTACGCCGAAAAAGCGATAGAGCACGCCGAGAATGAGTTGAACGCGCTGGCACGAAACCATGTGCCCGCCGAGGTGGATTGCACTTGCTATGTGCGCCACGGCACCATTTACAAGCGTATCTTGCAGTCGGCTGACGAACTCGGCGCCGATTTGATCGTGCTGAGCTCGCACCGCCCCGAAGGCAAGGATTATCTGCTCGGGCCAAATGCGGCGCGAGTGGTGCGACATGCCGATCAATCGGTTTTTGTGATCCGCGAGTAGGCGATGAAGCCGATGATAATTGCCGCGCCAAACGGCGCGCGGCGTGGCAAGCAGGACCACCCCAACCTGCCGATAACCATTGCGGAAATTGCCGCCGAGGCCGCAGCCTGCCAGCGGGCGGGCGCCGCGGTGCTGCACCTGCATGTGCGCGATAGCAACGGTGCACATAGCCTTGATGCCGGGCGTTATCGCGCGGCGACCGAAGCGATTGCCAAAGCCGCGCCCGGGATGCTGGTGCAGATCACCACCGAGGCGGCGGGGCGCTTTGAGCTGGACACGCAAATAGCCTGTGTGGAGGCGGTGCGCCCAGAGGCGGTGAGCGTGGCATGGCGGGAATTTGCGCCGGAAGAAAACCCGGCGGCGCGCCGGTTTTACAGCTGGGCCGGCGAGGCGGGTATTCATGTGCAGCATATTCTCTATTCGGTGGAGGATATTGCGCGTTTCAATGCCTATGGGCTGAAAGACGCCAGTGTGCTGCTGGTATTGGGGCAATATGCCGGTATCGAGGCGCGGGTGGCCGAACTGCCTGCCTATCTGGCCGCACTGGGCCCGGTGCATGACTGGTGCCTGTGCGCTTTTGGCAGGGCCGAACATGCGGTGGTGTGCGCGGGGATTGTGGCCGGCGGGCATGCGCGGGTCGGGTTTGAGAATAATCTTTGGCTAAAAGACGGCGCGCTGGCTTCAGGCACGCACGCACTGGTGGCGCAGATTGAGACCGAGGTGATGAGCACGGCAGAGGTGCGCCAATTTTGGGGAATAACGGCAAATGGCTAACCATGTATTTCACCGCAATCCGGCTCCGATGCCGGAAGTGGCTTTGGGCGAGGGCTGCACCTTGGTTGATGCAGCAGGCAAGCGGTATTTTGATGCCGGCGACGCTGCGGTTTCCTGCCTCGGGCATAGTGATGGCCATGTTACGGCGGCGATCAAGGCGCAACTCGATAAACTGGCCTTTGCCCATTCGGGTTTTTTTACCAGCGCACCGGCCGAAGCGCTGGCCGATAAACTGATCGCGCACGCGCCCGAAGGGATAGAGCGGGCCTTTCTGGTTTCCGGCGGCTCTGAAGCGGTTGAAGCGGCGATCAAACTGGCGCGGCAGTATTTTGTGGAAAAGGGTGAACCCGAACGCGGGCATGTGATCGCGCGCAAGCAAAGCTACCACGGCAACACGCTGGGTGCGCTCAGCGCGGGGGGCAATGAATGGCGGCGCGGCCAGTTTGCGCCGCTGCTGCTGGCCATGAGCCATATAAGCCCCTGTTATGAATACCGGTTTCGGGGCGAGGCCGAGAGCGCCGCCGCCTATGGGCTGCGGGTAGCGGATGAACTGGAGGCCGAAATACTGCGGGTCGGGCCGGAAAAGGTGATGGCATTTATTGCCGAGCCGGTGGTGGGGGCCACATTGGGGGCGGTGCCGGCGGTGGCAGGATATTTTGCGCGGGTTCGCGAGATATGTGACCGTTACGGCGTGCTGTTGATACTGGATGAGGTGATGTGCGGCATCGGCCGAACCGGCACGCTTTTTGCCTGCGCGCATGATGGCGTGCGGCCTGATATTTTAGCGATCGCCAAGGGCCTGGGGGCCGGGTATCAGCCGATTGGCGCGATGCTGTGTAGCGGTGATATCTACCGCACCATCGTTGAGGGCAGCGGGTTTTTTCAGCACGGGCATACCTATATGGGGCATCCGGTGGCGGCGGCCTGTGCGCTGGCGGTGCTGGAGCGGATACTGGATGACGGGCTGCTGGCGCGGGTTGGTGTGCTTGGCACCTATCTGGAATCGCGGTTGGTGGCCGAACTGGCGCAACTGCCGTTTATTGGCGATATCCGCGGGCGCGGGCTTTTTTGGGGCATTGAAATTGTGGCGGACAGGGGCAGTAAAACCCCGTTTGACCCGGCCCTGAAAATCGCCCCAAAAATCAAGAAAGCCGCCTTTGAGCGCGGGTTGATGTGCTATCCGATGCAGGGCACGATTGACGGAAAGCTCGGCGACCATGTGCTGCTGGCCCCGCCGTTTATTATGGACGAATCGCAGGTGGACACGGTGGTGGCGACGCTCAAAGCCGCAATGGTGGCTGTGGTCGAGGGCGGCTGAGCGCTTATTTGCCGGGGTTTTGCCCCGCAACCGGCTCTTGCGCTTTGGCTTGAAAATGGCGCTTTTGCAGGTGCTTCGGCCAGCAGCCCAAAAACCGCCTTGCCGCGCGGGAATCAGGGCCTTGCTTGAGGTATATCAAGGTTCTGGCATGCCAAAAGGCAGAGGGTGCGCCAAGGTATGCAAACAACAGCAAAGAAGAATATCATGGGCCCGTCCACGCTTGAACTAATGTTTAACCCTAAATCGATTGCGGTATTCGGGGCCAGTGATACCAAAAACAGCGTGGGGGCGATGCTATTTGCCAATCTGCTGAACGGGGGCTTTAAAGGCGCGCTTTTTGCGATCAACCCGAAGCACAACAAGGTGCAGGGCCAAAAATGCTACCACGCGCTCGCGGATATTGATGCCGAAATTGACCTTGCGGTCGTTGCATCTCCGGCACAAACGGTGGCCCATATCATTCAAAAATGCGGCGAAGCGGGCATTCGCAATGTCATTGTTTTGTCGGCGGGGTTTGGGGAGGGCGATGGTGCGGGCAATGCCCGGTTGAAAGAGGTAAAAGAGGCAGCGCTTCGCCATGGTGTCCGGTTTATGGGGCCAAACTGTGTGGGCCTTGTCCGGCCATGGATAGGCATGAACGCAACCTTTTTGAAATCCGATACACCCGCGGGCAGAATTGCGGTTATTTCACAGTCGGGTGCGCTGTGTTCGGCTATTTCCGATTGGGCAGAGCCGCACCATGCCGGGTTTTCGGCCATTGTGTCGCTGGGCAATTCTGCCGATATCGACTTTGGCGATGTGTTGCATTTTCTGGCGACAGACCCGCATACCGACGCGATTTTGCTTTATGTGGAAGGGGTGCGGGAGGCGCGGCTGTTTATCAGCGAATTGCGGGCGGCGGCGCGGATAAAGCCGGTGATCGTGCTCAAAGCCGGGCGGCATGTGCAAAGCTCGAAAGCGGCGCACACCCATACCGGCGCGCTGATCGGCTCTGAAGCGGTGTTTGATGCGGCGCTGGAACGGGCTGGTGCGGTGCGGGTTCAAACCTTCGGGCAGCTATTTGCGGCGGCTGAAATACTGTCTACCAACCGGCGTTCAAAGGGCAATCGCCTTGGTATCATCACCAATGGCGGCGGGGCCGGGGTGCTGGCGGCTGACCGTGCCGGTGATTTGCAGCTTGATCTGCCCGCGCCGGGTGGGGAAACCATCAAGGCGCTGGACAAGATTTTGCCGGCTTTTTGGTCAAAGGGTAACCCGATTGATATATTGGGTGATGCCAAGCCAGACGCCTTTGGTGCCGCCACCAGCGCCTGTCTGAAAGACAAAAACATCGATGGTTTGCTGGTGATGCTCACCCCGCAAGCCATGACCGAAGCCACCGATGCGGCCAAGGCCCTGATTGCCGCCATTCCCAAAAACAACAAAAAGCCGGTATTGGCCTGCTGGATGGGCGAAACCTCGGTGCGGGCCGGGCGCGAACTGCTAAGCCGCAACGGCATTGCCGATTTTATCACCCCTGAACGCGCGGTCGAGGCTTTTTCCTATCTGGCGCAGCACTACGCCAACCAGCAATTGGCGCTGGAAACCCCCGGCCCGCTGCCGGATGCAAAGACGCCCGATATTCAGGGTGCCCGGATGATTATTGCCAGCGTGCTTTCCGAAGGCCGGACATCGCTGTCTGATATTGAGTCAAAAGCGGTTTTGCGGGCGTTTCATATTCCGGTAAACACCACGGTCGAGGCTAATTCTGCATCCAAGGCGCTGGTTGCGGCCGAAACCCTTGGCTTTCCGGTGGCGATGAAAATCAATTCGCCGGCCATCACCCATAAATCCGATGTGGGTGGTGTGAAACTCAATATCATGAACGCGGCCGACGTGATGGCGGCCTTTCACGATATTGTCGAAACCGCGCGCCAAGTGCGCCCCGACGCCACGATCCTGGGCGTAACTGTCGAGCCGATGGCCAATGATGAAGACGGGCGCGAACTGGTGATAGGGGCAAGCCGCGACCCCGTTTTCGGGCCGAGCATTCTTTTTGGCGCCGGTGGCACCATGGTTGAAATTCTGCGTGATAATTCGGTGGCGCTGCCGCCGCTCAATGCGATTTTGGCAGGCAGGCTGATAAAACGCACCAGAGTTTCAAAACTGCTCGAAGCCTTCCGGGACCGACCGGCGGTTGATCGTGATGCGGTGATCAATGTGCTGCTCAAGGTTTCTGATCTGGTCAGCGAGTTGCCCGAGATTGAGGAAATGGACATCAACCCGCTGTTGGCAGGGCCAAACGGGGTGATAGCCGTAGATGCCCGTTTCAGGGTTTCGCGCCCGCCGGCGCGTGCCGGGCAATATGACCATTTGGCGATCTCCCCCTATCCGCGCCATCTGGAGCAGTTGGGGCATCTTTCAGATGGCACCCCGCTTCTGATCCGCCCGATCCGCTCGGAAGATGCGCAGAGCGAGCAAAGGTTTGTGCGCGAGCTATCGGCCGAGGCCAAGCGCTTTCGGTTTATGGGCACCATAAACGAGCTTTCGCCCATCATGCTGGCGCGGTTTACCCAAATTGATTATGGCCGCGAAATGGCGCTGATCGCCCTGACCGGGGAAAACGGCAAATATGTCCAGCAAGGCGTGGCCCGCTATGTGATAAACAGTGACAATACCAGCTGTGAATTTGCGATTGTAGTGTCTGACAACCACCAGCATAAGGGAATTGGCACCCGGTTGATGAAGGCGCTGCTGGATGCAGCCCGCCACCACAATATCAAGGTTATCGAGGGTTCTGTATTGGCGCAAAACAAGGCGATGATGCAGCTGATGGAAGAACTCGGCTTTTCGGCCTCCCGCAGCCCTGATGACCGCGATGTCTTTCTGGTTGAACGCCGCTTGTGACAAAAACCTGCCACCCGTTGATTGTGAGGCCCTATGCTTGCTGTAATTTCCCACCCTGATTGCCTTGGCCATGATGTCGGCCCGATGCACCCTGAATCAGCGGCGCGGCTAAACGCGATAAATGACCAGATCATCATGTCGGGCATGGAATTTGTGCTGCGGCACTATGATGCGCCGATGGCAACGCGGGCGCAGATAAAACTGGCGCATGACCCGGCCTATGTGGACCGCGTTTTCGAGATTGCGCCATCAAAAGGCGCGATAGCGCTCGACGGCGATACGGTGATGAGCCCGGGCACCCTGAAGGCGGCCTTGCGTGCCTCAGGTGCCGGGATCATGGGGGTTGATCTGGTGATGAAGGGCGAGGCGGGGCCGGTTTTTTGCGCCATACGGCCCCCGGGGCACCATGCCGAATATGATAAAGCCATGGGGTTTTGCGTGTTTAACAATATCGCGGTGGCGGCGGCTTATGCGCTGAACGCCTATGGCTTCAAGCGGGTTGCGATCGTTGATTTTGATGTGCATCACGGCAACGGCACCGAGGATATTTTTAAAAATGAACCGCGCGTGCAGTTTTGCTCCAGCTTCCAGCACCCGTTTTACCCGTTTACAGGGCACGAATCCGATACACCCAATCTGGTTTCGGTGCCGCTTGCCGCCAGCACCGACGGGCCCGGCTTTCGGCAGGCGATTTCCGCGCACTGGCTACCGGCACTCGAGGCCTTCAGGCCCGAGATCATTTTTATTTCAGCGGGGTTTGACGCCCATATCTCCGACGATATGTCGAATTTGCGGCTGACCGAGGCCGATTATGCCTGGATCACCGCCGAATTGTTGAAAATCGCGCAAAAACACGGCAACGGCCGGATTGTTTCCATGCTGGAGGGGGGGTATGACCTCGGGTCGATGGCGCGGAGCGTTGTCAGCCACCTGAAAGCCTTGCTCGGCTAGCGGTGGGTCACGAAAGGCCGGTGTACGATGCCGCGCCCATGAAACCGGCTTTTATAATCAAGCGCTTATGGAAATATCGATATTACTGGCTGGGGGCGGTAATTCAGGTTACAATCGGTTACAAAGTTTGGGTATCTCGCAAAATCTGACAAGGTATTATCGCGCTATGAATTCATCGGTCAAAACTTCCACCAAGCACCTGTTGGTCGTTGACGACGACCGCGAAATTCGTGTGTTGCTGAATAAATTTTTCAGCAAAAAAGGGTTTCGCGTGTCTATCGCCGCTGACCATGGGGAAATGCAGGATATTCTGGGCAAATGGAAAATTGACCTTGTGGTGCTGGACCGGATGCTGCCCGGCAAAGACGGGTTGAGCATTTGCGCCGAATTGCGCGATGCCTCGAAAGTGCCAGTGGTGATGCTGACAGTGCTGGGTGAAGAAAGCGACAAGCTGGAAGGGTTTCGGGCCGGGGTTGATGACTACCTCGCCAAGCCCTTTAACCCGCAGGAGCTTTTGGCGCGGGTCAAGGCTGTGTTGCGGCGCACCGACATGGCGCCACCCTCTTCTACCGAGGGCTTTAGCCGGGTATTGGCCTTTGGCAATTGGCGGCTCAATATCGCGCTGCGCAAGCTTACCTCGCGCTCGGGAACCATGGTTGACCTGAGCGCCACCGAATTTGATTTGCTGACCAGCTTTGTGGAGCGCCCCGGTATCGTGCTTTCGCGCGATCAATTGCTTGATCTGGCGGGTGGGCAGGTTGAATTGCCGTTTGACCGGAAAATCGACATGCAGGTAAGCCGGTTGCGCCGGAAAATCGAGGATGACCCGAAATACCCGACTTTGATTCAAACCGTGCGTGGCGGCGGCTATCGTTTTGCAGCGGAGGTTTCATTGCATGAAGAATCCTCTGCCTGATACCATTGCTTTTCGGGCAACGGCACTGCTCGTGGTCGGTCTGGCCTTTACCCACCTGGTGAGCAATCTGTTTTATGCGACCGACCGGGAAACCGTGCTGCTCGCCGCGGGCGGCGAGCACGCCATTCAGTGGGTGGCGACGGTCGGTTCTTTTTCAGACGGGGTGTCTGATAACGCCTGGAGCGAGACGGTTTCGCGGGTGAATACCGAAAACCTTTTTGTGCAGGTGATGGACGCGCCCTTTGGCTATGCCGCTGCCGAAGGCGGCTGGCGTGATGAGGCGCTCCGGCGCGAACTGGGGCGGCACGTGCCTGATGCGCAGCTTTCCAGCTACCGGATTTCCTATGTGCCTGCAGCCGATCTTGGCCAAAACCAAAGCGAGCTGACCCGGTATTTTACTGATGAAAATGGCAATTTACCGCAAGAATTCATTCTTGTGTCGCTCGATCTGGGCAATGGCAAATGGCTGGGCGCTGCCTCGCCCATATTGCCTTCGCCCACCTTTTTCTCGGCGCGGCTCGGGCTTTCGATGGCGGTGATGCTGGTTTTTGTGGTGGCGATTTCAGCGTTGATCGTGCGGCGGATGACCTTGCCGCTGAAACAACTCTCGGAAGCGGCAGAAAAGCTGGGCACCGATGTGCAGGCACCGGCAATCACCGAATCGGGGCCGGCCGAAGTGCGGCGCACCGCGCATGCGTTTAATGTGATGCAAAACCGGATCAGGCGCTTTGTGGAAGACCGCACCCAGATGCTCGGGGCCATCGCCCATGATCTCGGCACCCCTATTACCCGCCTGCGGCTGCGGGCCGAATTTGTGGAAGAAGACGAGCTGCGCCGCAAAATGCTGCGCGATCTCGATGATATGCAGGAAATGGTGGCCTCGACCCTTGCCTTTATTCGCGAAGATGCGGCGCAGGAGCCGCGGGTAAGGGTTGATATCGGCTCGCTGCTGGCGCGGGTATGCGATGATATCAGCGATGCCGGCTTTGAGGTGACTCTGGCGGATATTCCGCGCTGGCAGCTGGTTGATTGCCATCCGGTTTCGCTGCGCCGCGCGCTTTCCAATGTCATTGACAATGCGGTGAAATATGGCCATTCGGCGCAGGTGTCGATGGTTGTTGAGGAAACCGTTTTCAAGATTCTGGTCGAAGATAACGGACCGGGCATTGCAGAACACCTGCAAGAAGATGTTTTTCGGCCGTTTTTGCGGCTGGAAGAATCGCGCAATCGCGAAACAGGCGGCACCGGGCTCGGGCTTTCTGTGGCGCGCACCATATTGCGTGGCCATGGCGGCGATATCCGCCTGCATAACCGGGAGGAAGGCGGGCTCTGCGTAGAGCTTCGGCTTCCGCTCACCAAAGATATGCAATCAGACGGGGCGCCAAAAGCCAAGACTGATGCATCTGCAGAAAGCGGGCTGATGGCCCGGGCAAAAAGCGGGCAAACCACCTGCAAACCAAACGAGGGAAGGACAACATGGAAAACGCTCTAGGAATATGGGGGCCGCAAGCCATAATGATGGCGATAACGGCCTCATTCACAGTTTTGGGGATGGCCATGCTTTTAGCCGCCATGCTGATGAAACGCCGCTGGAAGCCGTCATATGCGGTGGAATTTGCGTTTATCGGCGTGATGCTGCTGTTGGTCTGGTACGGGGATTTCACCTCGACCAAAACCTATGCCGCCTATCAGGAAAACCTGAACGCCGAAGAAAAAATGGTTTCGGGCAATTATGACGGCCTTGGCGAAGAAGCCTTTGACCAGGTGGTGACAGTAGTGGCCTTCCAGTGGGGCTTTGCTTTCATCAACGAAGAAGAAGAGATCAGCCGGAATGCGCTGGTGGTCAAGCCCGGTGAAAAGGTTCTGCTCAAAGTGGTGTCAAATGACGTGATTCACGGGTTTAACATCCCGGTTGCGCAGATAACTGCCGAGATTGACCCCGACGACAAGCGCGAGTTGTGGATAACCGCGCCGGACACACCGGGAAAATATCTTATTCAATGTGTAAATTATTGCGGCGTCGGCCATGCGCAAATGAAAGCGTGGCTGGTTGTAGATGCCGGTGAAGAAGCAAACGGGGAGAATACATAATGGCAACTATGGAAATGGATGATCCCAAAATGGGCCACAAGGTCCATTGGGAACCGAAGGACCTGCTGAGCGGCCTGACGCTCAAACAGATTCTTTTTTCGAATGACTACCGACACATCGCGCTAAAAGGTATTTTTACCGCGTTTATCATGCTGGCACTTGGCGGCACCTTCGCGATTATCTTCCGCACCGAGCTGGCTGTGCCGGATGTGCAGTTGCTCGGCGCGCGGGTTTATATGACCCTGATGTCGCTGCATGGCATGGTCATGGTGTTCGGATTTCTGATCCCGCTTGTGGTGTCTATCAGCTATTATATGCTGCCCAAAATTCTGGGCACCGAGCGCCTGCTTTGGGCGGGTGCTGCGCAGGCAAGCTATTGGATATTGATCGTGGCAGCGGTGCTGCTGGTTATCGGCCGGCCCGACTTTACCTGGACAGCCTATGCGCCAATGTCGCTGCGCACCGGTAATCCCAGCATCTGGATGGGCTATGTGGCGATCATCCTTGTGGCGGTTTCCGAGTTTCTTGCCGGGGCGGTGCTGTTTCGCAATGCGCTGGCCTCAAAAGGCGGGTTGAAAAATACGCCGCTTATGGCATGGGCCGCGGGCACGATTGGCCTGCTGTTTATGATCTCGGTATTTCCGCTCGGCTTTGTGGGCTTTGGCCTGCTTTCCGATTGGGCGCAATGGACACAGGTCGCTTTTTTTGATCCGTCCCGCGGCGGCTCGATCCAGTTCTTCCTCTATGTGTTCTGGACATATGGCCACCCTGCGGTTTACCTGCCGTTCGTGCCGGCTATCGCGATCATCTATACGATCATGCCGCGCTTTCTGGGCCGCCCTATGTGGAGCTACTGGTCTGGTGTGGTCGCCTTTGTGCTGCTGGCGCTTGGTGCCATGCCCATCGGCCCGCACCACTTCCAGCCGGTTTATACCGTATCGGGAGATTACCAGCGCTTTGTGCAAATCCTGACAATGCTGGTGTTTATCCCGTCGGTGCTACACGTGTTTAACTGGATATCGTCGCTCTTTATGGGCCCGATACCGGATTCGGCACGCCGGGCGATTCCGTTCAAGTTCATGGTGTTCTCGATTGCGTTTATCGTTTACGGCGGGGCCACGGCCTTTCTGAACGCGCAAATCGCGCCGGATAGTGACTTTATCCATAATACCTATTGGATACCGGCCCACTTCCACGCCATGTTCTTTGGCTTCTCGGGGCAAATGGCCTTTGCCGGGGTATATTTCCTGTTCCCTTACTTTACGGGGCGGATGTATAACCAGTCGCTGGGGAACTGGCACTTCTGGCTATGGCAGATCGGGCTGTTTATCAAAATCACCGGTATGGGCATAGCGGGCTACCTCTACTTCCCGCGCTGGGTGTATGATTATCTCGATATTCCTGGTTGGGCCTCTTCCCAGATGGCGATCACAATCGGCGGATACATGGTTGGCCTCGGCTTCCTGTTCTTCCTTGTGAACATTTTCTGGAGTGCCAAACACGGTAAAGAGGTTACGGGCGATCCGTGGCCGGTAATCCATGACCTAAAAGCAGCGCCAGCCGCTGCGCCAGCAGAATAAGGAGAACCGATATGCTAAAGTTTTTTGGAATAGTCGGGCTGGCAGGTGTTGCCCTGACCACTTATCTGGTCACATACGGGGTTGGCCCCGAGATGCAGCTTCCTCCCGAGGTGAGCTTGCTCGAAGGGTTCCGTGAAGAGGGCGCAATGCCCGAAGAGCGCAACCTCGAGGAAGACCACCGCGCGGAAGATGCCGGTGTGTTTGAAGTGCCGGCCGAGGATGAAAAATACCTCGATGCCGCACTTGAAGCCATGGGTGATATGGGCATGGGCGACATGGATATGTCTGACGCCGCCGATACGGCAATGGCGGGCGCCGAAATGGCGGCCGGCACTGCCGAAGCGGTGCTGGATATGGACATGGATGGCGATGGCGTCATGGACATGAGCAACCCGGCCGCAGATGGCTCGGGCATGGCTGCTGCCGATGATACGGCAATGGCGGGCATGGATATGGCCGGCACGGAAAGCACTGATATGGCGGCAGCCGATGGGGCTGCAGCCATGGATGGCATGGCAATGTCGCCCAGCAACGCGGCCATGATGGGAGAAGGGGGGCTTTTGATTACTGACGACGGCGCCTTTGATCGCGAGATCGAGCTCACCATGACCGAATGGGGCTTTTCCGACATGGAAATTGACGTGAAAATGGGCGAGCGGATTAAGTTCACCGTTAAAAACGGTGGCCAAATTCCGCACGAGTTCATGTTTATGAGCATGCCCTTGATGGCTGCCGCCAACTATCGCGCCACCCGCGCAGACTGGAACCTGCTTGAGCACGAGGCCCTGTTTGAGCAGGCTCTTGTTCTTCCCGGCGGTGAATTCCAGTTTGTTTTGCAGGTGCAGCAGGCCGGTAGCTGGATGTTCATGTGCATGCTGCCTTACCACATGCAAATGGGCATGATGGGGCAGATGGCGACCGAAGGCATGGCCGCCGATATGGCGATGTGATGACCCTTGGCGCGGCCATGCTTTGGCCGCGCCGCACAAATAGATAGGGGAGTGAAAATGTCTGACGCAACGACAAATACCGATATCCGCCGATCCCGCGCAGGCGATTATTTTGCGCTTCTCAAACCGCGCGTGATGTCGCTGGTTGTGTTTACCGCGGCCATCGGCTTATTGGTCGCGCCCGGCACTATCCACCCGCTCAGCGCTGTTGCCGCGATTTTGCTGATCGCCATCGGTGGCGGCGCATCTGGCGCGCTCAACATGTGGTGGGATGCGGATATTGATGTTTTGATGCGCCGCACCGCCAACCGGCCGGTGCCCGCAGGGCGGGTTTCCCCCGAGGCGGCGCGCAATTTCGGGCTGGCTCTTTCAGTGCTTTCGGTTGGCCTGCTGGCGCTGGTTACCAACTGGGCCGCTGGTGCCATGCTCGGCTTTACCATTTTCTTTTACGTGGTGATCTATACCATGTGGCTCAAACGCTCGACCCCGTGGAATATCGTGATCGGCGGCGCTTCCGGGGCCTTTCCGCCCATTATTGGCTGGCTGGCCGTGACCGGTGGTATCAGCATCGAGCCGCTTTTAATGTTTGGCCTCGTGTTTATGTGGACACCACCGCATTTTTGGGCGCTTTCGCTGTTTATGAATGATGATTACAGCCGCGCCAAGGTGCCTATGCTCACCGTAACCCACGGCCGCCCCGCCACCCGCAAGCAGATTCTGATCTACACGCTTTTGCTGGTGCCCACCTCGCTCGCGCTTGCCTTTAGCTCGGTGGGCGGCGTTGTTTATCTGGCAATTGCCATCTGGCTCAATGCCCGCTTTCTGAAAGGCGCGGTCGAAATATGGCGGCGCGAGGAAGCCGTTGCCAAGCAAGATGGCTACAAGACCGAGAAAAAATTCTTCCGTCTGTCGCTGCTCTATCTCTTTGGCCTGTTTGTCGGCCTGCTTGCCGAGATAACCTTGCAGCATCTGGGCTTACCTGCGGTTTCCATGCTCAATCTCTTTTAGCGGCGAAGGTGTGCATTCAAATACACTACCGCTCTGATCTTTATGGGCTTTTGTTTGTGCGCGGGTAATGCAGCTAAAAATGTGCCGGGTGGCCCGGGCGTGGTATCAGGCATTGAGGGTCGAATTTTCTTTACTCGTGGCCAGCCATGGTGTTGATTTCCGATGGAGACAACCTCAAGGATCCGGTGTGAAGCCCCATGTTTTAATTTTGCGATACGCGGCTTTCGCGGCCCTTGCCACGATTGCCAATCTGGCGGTGCAAAGGGGGGTGTTGCGCGCGATCGAGAGCAACCTCGGCTTTGTGCTGGCAGTGCTGGCCGGCACCGCTATCGGGCTGGTTTTGAAATATATTCTAGACCGGCGCTGGATATTTTTTGATATCCCCCGAAGCGGCGCCATGCACGGCAAGAAATTCACCCTCTATACGTTGACTGGCGTGTTCACCACCGCAATATTCTGGGGGGCCGAAACCGCCTTCTGGATGATCTGGCAAACCGAATTCATGCGCGAGGCCGGCGCGGTGCTCGGGCTGGCGATCGGCTATGTTGTCAAATACCGGCTCGACCGAAAATTCGTGTTTCCGGCAGCTTCGGCCTGAAACAGGGCGGTGCACCGACCATGGCGGATGCCCGTAACCTGTAGAATTGATCTGCGTCATATTCAAAAAACTGAAAATCACCTAATCTGCCAGAGGGCCAGAAATGTGCTTGAATAGTGGGCTTCTGGCGAATTGAAAAATGCCAAGGCAGGGCGCTATGAGATATCTGATAACAGGTGGAGCCGGTTTTATGGGGGTAAACCTCGTGCGGTTTTTGCTGGCCCGGGGGCATCAGGTGCGCAGCTATGATCTGGCGCGATTTGACTATCCCGAAGCTGGCCGCATTTCCGAATTGCGTGGCGATATCCGCGATCCGGGCCTGCACGACGCCGCCTTTGACGGGGTTGATATTGTGGTCCACTGCGCGGCTGCCTTGCCGCTTAGCCCGCCCGCGGAGATATTCTCGACCGAGGTCGAGGGCACCCGCCTGTTGCTGGAATCTGCCATGGCCAGGGGGGTCGAGCGGTTTATCCATATTTCTTCCACGGCGGTTTATGGCATTCCTGACCATCACCCGTTGATTGAAGGCGACGAGATGATCGGGGTTGGCCCTTACGGCAGCGCAAAAATCCGGGCCGAAGAAATATGTGCCGAGTTCCGCGCCAAAGGCATGTGCATTCCGGTATTGCGGCCCAAATCTTTTGTTGGCCCCGAGCGCCTGGGTGCCTTTGAGCTGCTATATGATTTTGCCTATAGCGGGCATAATTTTCCGGTGCTGGGATCGGGCAATAACCGCTACCAGCTGCTGGATGTAGAGGACCTGTGCCAAGCGGTTTATCTGGTTGCCAACGGGGAGGCGGCGGCGGTCAACGATGTGTTCAATGTCGGGGCGGCCCGCTTTGGCACCCTTCGCCAGAGCTTTGCCGCCGTGCTCGACAGGGCCGGCTATAAAAAACGCGTTATCGGGCTGCCCGCGGCTCCGGCTATCTGGATGCTGAGGGCGCTGGAAGCGCTGCGCCTGTCGCCGCTTTATAAGTGGATTTATGAAACGGCAGGCAGGGAAAGCTATGTCAGTATAGAGAAGTTAAGCAACCGGCTGGGGTTTGCGCCGGTTTACTCCAATGAAGAAGCCCTGATCCGTAATTATGACTGGTATGTCGCCAACCGGGGCCGGATCTCGAATATTCCCGGTGTTTCGCATCGGGAGCCATGGAAAAGAGGAGCCTTGAAACTTGCCCGATTCATTTTTTAAGCTGATCATCCGGCGGGTAGTGCCCGCAGCTATCGCCCTGCCTGTTGCCATGGCCATATCCAGCCCTGTTTTGGCGCAATCTGCCGAGGCGCTGGCCCGGCAACGCGCCGAATACGATGCGGTTGAGCCCAAATCGGTGGTCAATCTGCAAATGTTTCGGCAGGAAACCCTGTCGCAGATGCCCGAAACCGGCGCGCCGTTTCGGTTTGTCTCGCTCAACCCTGCTGTTAATAGCTGGTTTCTGGTGCAAATCGGCGAAGATGGTTCGCGCAAGCAGCAGAGCTACCATTTCGAAAACCCGAACCCGCTAGGCCAAACAGTAGAATTGCTGACCACCCCTATTTTAACCCTTGCCCTGACAGATGAAACCGGGCGGGTTCATTGTGCGCCATGGGTGGGAGAGAGCTCGGTATTCGAGCAGGCACGGGCAACCGAAATGCCCTATGCGCCGATCTGCAATGGGCGGCTTTACCTGCGCAACAAGGTTTCGGGGTCGCGCACCGGCCTTGAGCGCACCGCCGAATTTTTGCGCAACAATGTTTGGGGCGGCGAAAAAATCGTCGGCTTTGTCCGCCATACGTTTTTCAGGGATTCCGAGTTTGAAAGCGGTGCGGCGCTGGCGTTTGACGATGCCGGCGAACTGGCTGGCGGCCCCGGTGCAGCCTTGGTCAATGGCTCGATGGCAGAGCGCCGGGTGATTTCGACCCGCCACGGTTTTTTGCTCGACGGCACCGAAGCCGGTGAGATGACCCTCGGGCTCTGGTATCCGGTTTCGGGATTGCCTGATGTTTTTGCCAGCGCCTTTCAACCCCGGGCGATCAGCGATGATATTATCAACGGGCCGGGGCTGGCCAACCGGCTTGATTCCGTCGAATCCCGGGCTACGGGGTATATGGTGGCCTTTGACCTCGGCAAATTCGAGCTTGGATTTGCGCTCGGCACCGATCACCCCGGCGTGGGATGGTCAAGCCGCCCACCCGCTTCGGTGCGCCCGCGCGGGATGCCGGGGCCGGACGGGATCAACAGCGTGGCGCCGCTGGTGCGGCTTGGCATGGTAAGCCCTGCCTTGACCGAGCGGTTGGTCGCCACCTTCACCGCCGGGTTCAAACGCCAGCACGGTGCTTTTAAATATGGTGATTACCCGACCCTGAATTATGGCACCCATTACGGCTTTATCGAACAGGGTGTTGTGTTGAGCAAACTCCAGCCCAACCTCTCCACTTTGCTGGTGATGCAGGACGGCAGCATTGATATGCGCACCTGGCAAGAAGCGGATAACGCCTTGCTGCCGCAGATAAGGTTTGCCCGCCAAAACGGGGTGCCGCTCATCGAGCGCGACCCAGAAACCGGGCTATACCTGCCCGGGCCAAGGGTAACCCAATGGGGGCCGGGGAACTGGTCTGGCTCGGCCAATGCCGATCTGCGCACCCTGCGCGCCGGCGCCTGCATCAAGGAAACGGATAGCAAGCGCTTTTTGATATACGGGTATTTTTCCACCGCCACACCTTCAGCCATGGCGCGCAGCTTTCAGGCCTATGGCTGCCAATATGCCATGTTGCTTGATATGAACGCGCTCGAACACACCTATCTGGCGCTCTATGTGCGCCAAAATGACGACGTTCATGTAGAGCACCTGATCCCGGGGATGAGCGCCATTGATAAAAGCCAGAGGGATGGCACCCTAATTCCGCGCTTTGTCGGCTTTGCCGATAATCGTGATCTGTTTTATTTAACCCGAAGGGAGGACAGCAAATGATACGCGCATTTTTGACGGCATTTATGATTTCGTTTCTGGGGCTTGCATCAACCGGTTCGGCCCAGAGCCAGCTCCAGCTCAATAATGAAATATTGTTCGAGCAGTTGCGGCAGGTTCATCGGCTCAGCCCCCGCGAGCTTGATGCACTGCGGGCGATATTCGCGGCGAGCGGCTATATGGGGCAGGGCAACCCCGCAATTTCTCGGCATCCTATCTCCCCCGCGCAATGCGAGGCCGGCATTCCGGGTGGCCTAAACGGCTATCTGAGTGCGCGCAACGAGCGTATTTGCGGCGAGCGCTACATGGTGCCGCTCTATGATCCGCGCACCCAGCGCCCGCAGGATGCCACCGCCTGTATTGACCAGTTCGAGTTTCCCAACATTCCTTGCACCTACCCCGTGGTCTGGACCAAAGCTTTGGAGGCGGCACAAGTTTGCGCGGCCCTTGGCAAGCGCCTGTGCGACGCCCATGAATGGGAAGGGGCCTGCGCCGGTGCGCTGGAGCCACCCGATTACCGGTTTGACCTCGCCCGGGGCGTTTCTGCCAATACTGCGGTCAGCCTGATGCGGGCAGCGCATAATGCAAAATACGCCCCAACCCAGAGCTGGAGCTATGGCCCCACCTATCAGCGCGGGATATGCGCTGCCGACAGCCAAAAAAGCCCGACCTGTGGCGGTGGCGGCTATAATTCCTGTGGTTCCAACACCTACCCGACCGGCAGCTTTCCCCAATGCCAAAGCGCGCTTGGCGCTTTTGATCTCAACGGTAATGCCGCCGAACACATGAACCTGCCGCTGGCGCCTGACCAAATGTCGAGCACCGGCAGCACCACCCTCGGTGTAACCGAAATGAAGGGTAGCTGGTTTATCTTTGATAGATACCGCGCCCACCCTGATTGGTGCCGCTGGCGCGCGCCTTTTTGGCATGGCACCCGCGTGTTAAGCCCCTACAGCCACGAAAATTACCATCTTGGCTTTAGGTGCTGCAATACGGTTGACTAGGCAAGCCTGCCTTAGCGGTAAAGCGAGGCCAGCAAGCCCTGCGCGTTTGCGATCGGCCCTTCATTGCTGATGATCGCCGCCAGTTGCGGGTCTTGCATGATGTCGGCCAGGGGCCGGGCGCGGCCGTTTACATAGGCGGTTGCGCTTACCAGCCGCACGCCGTGGCTATAATCGGCATAGCGCGCCACATGCACGGTGCTCAAGGGTTGAATAGGCACACCGTTGGCGCGGTGCCAGCCGTAAATAGCCACCTTGCCGGGGCGCGAAAGCAAGCGCGGCGAAAGCACGAGGTCTTTCTTTTGCCCGGCGGTCAGCAGTTCGAGCGCCAGCCCCGAAGGGGCGCGCTGGCCAGCGACCGTTGCATTATGCTGCACCAAAAAGGCGGTCGAGGTCATCATATTTCCGGCCTGCATCGGCCGCGGCGGCAGCCGGATAGCCGCTTGTGCGTAAATCGCATCCACCATTTTGGTGGTGGGTAAAAAGAAGCCGAATGCGTCGGCAATTTCTGCCGCCGCCGGCAAGCCCATGGGAACGCGCACAAAATCGGTGTCATTGCCAACCGACAGATAATCGGGAGTCACGCATATGGTTACCTGAACATCGGCCCCGCCAGCCAGAGCGCCGCTGAATTCGATCGGGCTGAGATGGCGTAAAAACGTCGGCACATTGCCGGAAAGCACCTGCTCGACCACGATGGTATCGCGTTCGGCGCCGCGCAGGTTGAGCACCTGCTCCATAACGGTGCTGCCGGGCAGGGCGCGCGAAAGCCGTGAGGGAATTTCGCGGCTCAACTGGTTTGCACAATCTTTTTGGGCGGCCCCGGCGCTGAAGCTGGTTTGAAATAACATAACCGGCACGATGAGCGCGATACGCCCGATTGATGATATTCTTCCCATCTGTCACCTGCATTTCTGAAAATAATGCCGCCACAAATCGCAGGTTTGGCCGGGTTGAGTCAAGCATACCCCTATTTAACACGCGAAAACCCGCCAATTGCCGGCAGCCGTATCGGGGCATGCGCTATTTTTCCATTTTTTTCCGGTTCAGGTTGCCAATGCCCTCGGCAATGAACCACGAAAATACGACCGCGATGCCGATGAGGGAGAACACGAAAATATCGAGCATTTCCAACCCGAGCAGTGCCCGCAATTGCGGCACAAAAACAGACAGCAATTGCAGCCCGATGCCGGCGGCAATCGCACCGTTCAGCCAGATATTGCGCTTGGGCACTACCGAAATATGGCGTGCGGGGAAGGCAAACAGCAATTCGGCAATGGAATCATAAAGGAACACAGCGGTTCTGGCGAGAACGGCACCATAGCCAAGCAGCGGCAGCGCAATTAACAACGAGATGCTTATCATGGCCTTGGTTGCGCCGCTGAACAAAATAAACCGGAGCGACGGACCATCCAGCAAGGGGGATTGCGGGTCACGCGGGCGATGCTGCATCACGCCCGAATTGCGGTCCATTGCCAAAGACATGGCGGCGGGGCCATCGCTGATCACATTCACCCACAGCAGTTGCACCGCTGTGAGCGGCAGCAAAAGCCCCCCGGAAGGCTCTTGCAGGCCCAAGAGAAAGACCACGAGAAAGCCGCCCAGAATATACAAAACCAGCCCGAAATTGGTCGAAAACAGAAACCGGATAAACTTCTGGATGTTTTCGTAAATATTGCGGCCTTCCTCGATGGCGGCCACGATGGTGGCAAAATTGTCATCAAGCAGGATAATATCGGCGACCTCGCGAGAGACGTCACTGCCGCGCAAGCCCATGGCAATGCCGATATCGGCGCGCTTGAGGGCGGGCGCATCATTTACCCCGTCACCGGTTACGGCTACCACCTCGCCCGCATCCTTCAGGGCCTCGATCAATCTGAGCTTGTGCTCGGGGGCGGCGCGGGCAAAAATGCTTGTATCGGCGATCCGGCGTTGAAGATCCGCCGGTGAAAGGGTGTCGATCTCGTCGCCGGTCATTACCCCCGCATTCGGAATACCGACGATTCCGGCGATGGCCTGCGCTGTTGCGGGGTGGTCTCCGGTTATCATCAGCACCCGAATGCCCGCCGCCTGTGCTTTGGTCAGGGCATCGGCGACTTCGGGCCGCGGCGGGTCCCACAGCAGGATCAGGCCGAGAAAGTCGATATCCTTGTCCGTCTGGTGGGCGGATTCGGCGGCCGCGATCACCTTGTAGCCTTCATTACCATATGCCAGCGCCTTTTTCTCCCAACCGGCCCGCGCCTTTGCCGACATTTTGCTGTTGACAAGCAGCACCTCGGGTGCCCCTTTGAAAAATCGGGTATCGGACCCGTTTTCAGAAACAGTTACGCTCATATACCGGTAGCTGCTGTCAAAGGGTTTGCTGCCGGAGCGCGGGAAGGCCTGTGCCACCGCCAGCGGGTCTGCGCCCTCGGCCTGAGCGTATTCCAGCAGCGCCAGCTCGAGCGGATCGCCCGAGCCGGGGCCCAATTCGGCGTCATTGGCAAGGATGATCGCCTGCAGCAAGCGTGCCGGAGTTTCGGTGTCTACGGCTTTTACGGTCATCCGGTTTTCGGTCAGGGTGCCGGTTTTGTCGGTGGCAATTACCGTGACCGAGCCCAGCGCCTCAACCGCGCTCAACCGCCTGACCACCGCCTTTTTTTTGGCCATTCTCTCGACGCCAAGCGCCAGCGCCAGCGTGAGCACCGCCGGCAGCCCTTCGGGAATGGCGGCCACGGCAACCACAATGGCAAACAACAACAACTGGCCTATCTGGTCTGTGCCCTCGGCAATTACGCCGCCGATAACCAGCACCATGGCCAGCGCCAGAATGGCAATCGCGATCTGGTTGCCGAATTTTTGCAGGCGGCGCTCCAGCGGTGTTTTTTCGTCGTCCAGCCCGCCGATAAGCGTGGCCAGCCGGCCCATGCTGCTTTGGGCACCGGTTTTTGTGACCTTGATGTTGCTTTTGCCACGCACGATCAGCGTGCCGCTAAAAACATCGCTATCGACGGTTTTGTCAATGGGGAGTGACTCTCCGGTCAACACCGATTCATCAACCAAAACGCCCTGCCCATTGAGCATTTGACCATCCGCCGGAATGCGGTCTCCGGCTTCGATGCGGATCAGGTCTCCGGGCACCAGATTTTCGGTTGGCAGGCGCGTGTAGCTGCCATCGCGCGATACCCAGACCATAGAGGTTGTCATGGCGCTCAGCTTGGCCAGCGCGGCTTCGGCCTTGCTTTCCTGATAGGTACCAAGCCCGGCATTGAGGGCGAGCATCAGCGCAATGGCCAGCGACTCGATCGGCAAGCCATGCGCACCCTCGGAAAGCCAGATGCCGAGATCGAGCGCGAGCGCAAACAGCAAAACATATATCAACGGGCTTTTGAACTGCCAGAGAAAGCGAAGCCATAAAGGGGTGCCGCGGCTTTCGGGCAGGGCATTGGGCCCGTGCTCGGCGAGCAGGCGTTTGGCCTGTGCGCTATCAAGCCCTTGTGGTGGCGCTAAAGTATCGGAAGATTGCATGGCCTGACCCTGAATTCCTGTTATTTTAACCGGGCAGTGGCACGCCGGTATTTATTTTCAACACCCGAAACGCGCTGCAAAACACCTTTGCGATGAGGGCGCAAACACGGCCCGAAGCCGCATAAGGCCGAGCCGGCTAGACCGGCCACATATCCCTGATCGAAGCGGGAAGCGTGTTGCGCATATCGGCAATTTCGCCTTCGGATATCCGGGCGTTGAGCAGCTCGAAAACCGATACAATATCCGCCGCGCCGCGATACTCGGGTTCGGATCCGAGCCCGGCCTCGATCCGCGCGACAAACGTGTTTTTATCCTGATCTTTGAGCGGGGTACCTGCAGGCCGCCAGCCCTCGTAAAAAGCGCCGCGAACCAGAAGCGGCAATTGCGCCGAAAATTGCGCGGCTTCGTTATGGCCCAGCAAATCGCGCACCCCGGTCAGGGTCAGGCGCAGCAAATGAAACACGGCCCGGTGGTTGCCCCAGTCCAGCCGCGCGGCCAATTCGTTTATCCACTCATGCGTGAGTTGAACGGTGTGGTCGATGACCTCTAATCCCTGGCTGCTCATGGGCATTTCCTTTCATGAATGGTGTTTCAGTTTCAGACCAAGGGCAAGATATCAGCAATTTCCCGGTGCTGGTTTGATCTCGATCAACGGCCGGCTAAGGGCAGCATTTTGCGGTGGTCAGGCTTGATGAACATAGCTGCCTGGTGCGGCGATTGCCGGCGCGTTGCCGGTTGACCCGAAAGAGGGGGGCGGCACCAAACCGCTGCTTTTTCCGTCCAGCCAGTCCTTCCAGGCGGGCCACCAGGACCCCGGCTTTTCTGCCTGCTCGGCAAACCATGCGTCGGGCCCGATATAAAACGCACCGGCAGGGCGATGCGAGATCCGGTAGTGACGCCCCGGATGCCCCGGCTCATTGACAATGCCGCCATTATGGCCGCTGCTGGTCAGCAGGAAGGTGAGGTCGCAATCCGTGAACAACTGGGTTTTGTAAACAGATTTCCACGGGGCGATATGGTCGGTTTCGGTGCCGATAACCAATATCGGGGTCGAAATGTCTTTCAGGGCAATCACCCGCCCTTCAACCGAGAACCGCCCCGCTGTCAGCCGGTTTTCCAGAAACAGGCTGCGCAGGTATTGTGAATGCATCAGGGCGGGCATGCGCGTTGTATCGGCGGCCCACACCCCCATATCGGTTGGCAGATCGTCTTTGCCAAGGAAGTAGCGCCGCACCGCGCGTGAATAGATCAGGTCTTCGGAGCGGATGGTCGAAAAGGTCCGCGCCATCTGCGGGCGGTCAAGATAGCCCTGATCCCACATCATATCTTCAAGAAAGGCCACCTGGCTTTCATCAATAAACAGCATCAGTTCGCCCGCTTCGGCGAAATCGACCTGCGCGGCCATCAGCGTGATGCTGGCCAGCCTGGTATCGCTTTCACGCGCCATGGTGGCCGCCGCTATCGCCAGAATAGTGCCACCGAGACAATAGCCGACCGCGTGGATTTTTTGCTCGGGCACCGCGGCGTTGACAGCATCCAGCGCCGCCATCACCCCGCGCAAACGGTAGTCTTCCAGCGATAGTTCGGCCTGATCCGCGGTAGGGTTGCACCACGAGATCATGAACACGGTATAACCCTGCGCAACCAGATATTTCACCATGGAGTTATGCGGCGACAGATCAAGAATATAGTATTTCATGATCCAGGCCGGCACAAACAAAATGGGCTCTGCCTGCACTTTTTTGGTTTGCGGCGTATACTGGATCAGTTCTATCAGGTCGTTGCGGAAAATGACCTGACCGGGCGTACAGGCCAGCTCTTTGCCGATTTCAAAACCTTTTGGCGGGGCATCATGCGCACGGGTTACGGTTTTGAAGAAATCATGCGTGAAATTGGCGGCGCCGTTGCGCAGGTTCTGGCCGCGGCTTTCGGTGGTTTCCTTGATAATTTCGGGGTTGAGCCAAGGAAAGTTTGATGGCGAAAACAAATCCAGCGTTTGCCGGGCCATAAAGCGGGTGCGGTTGGCATTTTCGGGTTGCAAGCCGCGCAATTGGTCGGTGGCGTGGTCCCACCAGTCTTGCAGGGCAAGAAACCCCTGTTGCCACGCTTTGAACGGCGCTTTTTGCCAGCCCTCCGCATCAAAACGATGATCGTAGCTTTTGGGGGCAAATGGCGGATTTTCGTCACGCTTGGTATCGGTGCTGTAGCTCATGAGCTTGAGCGCATTTCTTTGCGCGTGCTCGAAAAGCTCAAGATTGCGGCCGGGGGACAGGCTCATGTGGTGCAGCCAGTCGCTCCAGGCTTCGGTGAAGGCATGGGTTGATACGCCGCCATTCAACCGGGCCGACAGCGCCCGCACCCCGCGGTCGATATGTTGATGCGGGTGGAGGGGCCCGGGTTTGGCCCAGGGTTCGCGCGCCGCCGGGCTGTTGGTGGTTTGGCGGGTTTTGGACGTCGGTTTGGGTAACATCTGGTCATCTCCCCTCAACGATTTTCAACTGAAATTCAGGCTATAGCCTATGCCAGACCGATGGCTTGCGCCTTGATATAGAGCAATTGAAAGCCGGTCGTCAGGCTACCGGATGGCCACATTCCGCCGAAATTGCCCGCTATTCCAGCTTCGGGGTGTCATCGTCAAATTTCTGGGCGATCTGCTTGTCGGTGCGCGCGCCGAGCCTTTTGAGCCCTTCCACCCGCGCGCTCAGGTTACCTTTGCCTGTGGTCAACTGTTTCATCGCGTCCGATTGCGCTTTTTGCGCGGTGGCCAGCGCGCTGCCTACCTTTTCGATATTGCCGATAAAACCGACGAATTTATCATAAAGCCCGCCTGCCTGTTTGGCGATTTCAATGGCGTTTTTGTTGCGCCGCTCGACGCTCCACAAGTTTTCCACGGTTTTGAGCGCCATCATCAGGTTGGTCGGTGAGGCGATCAGCACGTTGCGCTCAGATGCATAATGGACCAGATCGGGCCGCGCTTTTACCGCTTCGGCAAAGGCGCTCTCGATCGGCATGAACATGATCACATAATCCACAGCGCCATCGTCAAAAGCGTGGTATTTTTTAGCGCTGAGCGTATCGATATGGGTTTTAACCGAGGTTACATGCGCTTTCATGTTCAGGGCTTTCGCAGCCCCGGTGTCTGCATTCACCGCCCGCTCATAAGCCACAAGCGAGACCTTGCTATCCACCACCAGCCGCCGCCCGCCGGGCAGGTTAACCACCACATCGGGCCGGAAGGCATGGCCATGCGAATCACGGTGGTGCTCCTGCACCACATATTCCTCACCCTCGCGCAGGCCCGAGCGCTCGAGTATCGAGGCCAGCACCATTTCACCCCACGCGCCCTGTTTCTGGGCATCGCCCTTGAGCGCCTGCGTCAGGTTATGGGCCTCCTCCGAAACCTCCATGCTGCGCTTGGTCAGCATGTCTATTTCCGATTTCAGGGCGGCGCGGTCTTTGCCGGCGGCCGCGTGCACGCCGCGAAGCTCGGTTTCAAATTTGCCGATATGTTCCTTGAGCGGCTGCAATACCAGCTTTAGCCGCTCGGCATTGCTGGCCTCGAAACGCTGGCCATGGGTCTCCATCACTTGCCCGGCGAGGGCTTTAAACTCGGCCTTCAGGTGCTCACTATTATCATTGAGCAGCCGGATTTGCTCGGCATTGGCTTTGTGTTGCAGCTCCAGCGAGGTTTCAAGCCGGGCATTGTCGATATGCGCCTGCTCCAGCGCTTCCTGTGCCTGCCGCAATTCCGCCACCAGTGTTGCAAGCTGCCCGGCATGGCTGGCGGCTTGCCGGCCTGCGGCAAATACTTCGGCTTCGGCCCGCGCCAGAGCGGCCTTGCGCCTTGAAACCAGCGCCCAAAGCGCGGCTACGGCCAGAGCGGCCAGCAGCACCTTTAGCCAGTCGGGGCTGGCCTGCCATTCGGCGATCATTTGCTCGATCATCGGGAATCCTTTTTTTTCAGTCTAGCTGATCGAACAAATGCTGAACAGAGGTTTTCACGCCACCACCCGCCGGGCTGAATTCAGCGGTTTTTTGGCTTGTTGGGCGGCGGGGCTTGCACTTTGGCGGCTAAGTGCGTATTTGAAGGCAAATCATTTACCCGATTCAGGAGCCTGATATGGCAAAGGCAAATCCGTTCCAGTTTATCCAGCAGGTGCGCTCGGAAGTTTCCAAGGTGGTGTGGCCAACCCGCCGCGAAACCTTGCTGACCACCGCTATGGTTTTCACCATGGCGTTTTTTGCGGCGCTGTTTTTCTTCCTCGTCGATCTGGTTATTCGCTTCGGACTCGAGGGTGTTTTGTCGGCCGCCTCCTCTTGATCTATCGGCGTAATGCGTCTATAGGCAGAGCTTCCACCTGAAAATTGCGCGCTTCGATTCGTCGGCGCGCTTTGTTTTATGCGGGAAGCACGGGCTAACCCCCTGAAAGATATTTATAATTCGCGGTGCAAGCCGCAGCATTGAAGGCACGGGCAAAAATGGCGAAACGCTGGTATTCGGTAAGCGTCCTTTCGAATTTCGAAAAGAAAATCGCGGAAGCGATTGAAGATGCAATTGTGCAGCAGGGCCTTCAGGACGAGATTGAACAGGTTTTGGTGCCCACCGAAGAAGTGCTGGAAATGCGCCGCGGCAAAAAAGTAACCCGCGAGCGCCGCTTTATGCCGGGTTATGTGCTGGTAAAAATGGAAATGACCGACCGCGCTTATCATGCCATCAACAATATCAACCGCGTTACCGGCTTTTTGGGCGCGCAAAACTCGCCATCACCGATGCGCGATGCCGAAGTGGCCCGCATTCTCAATCAGGTAGACGAGAGCGCCGACGCACCGCGCAACCTGATCTTCTTTGATATTGGCGAGCAGGTCAACGTGATCGACGGGCCGTTTGAAGGCTTTTCGGGCATGGTTGAAGATGTGGATCAGGAAAACGCGCGCCTGAAAGTGACTGTATCAATTTTTGGCCGGGCCACCCCGGTTGAACTCGAATTCACCCAGGTGGCAAAAGCGACCTAGGTGTTAACCGGTGGGAGGCGCGGGCCACGGCCCAGACCGCACCACTATACCATGCCGCACTGCGGCGATGATGAACAAAGGAGGCCATAATGGCCAAGAAAATTGCTGGCACGATGAAGCTGCAAGTGCCTGCCGGTAAGGCAAACCCCTCTCCACCCGTTGGCCCGGCGCTGGGTCAGCGCGGGCTGAATATCATGGAGTTTTGCAAAGCGTTCAACGCCAAAACCCAGGAGCTGGAGGCCGGTGCGCCATGCCCGACCATTATCACCTATTACGTTGATAAATCCTTCACCATGGATATCAAAACGCCACCGGCCTCTTACATGCTGAAAAAGGCGGCCAACCTTAAATCGGGCGCCACCAACCCGGCCAAGGAAGTTGTTGGTTCGGTCACCGTCAAGCAGGTAAAAGAAATCGCCGAAGCCAAAATGAAAGACCTGAATGCGGTCGACATTGAGGGCGCTGTGAAAATCATCATGGGCTCGGCCCGCTCGATGGGTATCGAGGTTAAGGGGTAGATCATGGCTAAAACTGGAAAACGTTTTGCGGCTGCGAAAGCCGCTTTTAATGGCAAAGCCGACCTGACCGTTGAGGAAGCCGTCGCGCTGGTAAAAGCCAATGCGACAACCAAATTTGACGAAACCGTCGATATCGCCTTTGTTCTGGGTGTTGACCCGCGCCACGCCGACCAGATGGTCCGTGGTGTATGTGCGCTGCCAAACGGCAATGGCAAAACCGTGCGCGTGGCTGTTTTTGCCCGTGAGGCAAAGGCCGATGAAGCCAAAGCTGCCGGTGCCGATATTGTGGGTGCCGAAGACCTGATGGAAAGCATCCAGCAGGGCAACCTTGATTTTGACCGTTGCATCGCAACCCCGGACATGATGCCGATCGTTGGCCGTCTGGGCAAAATTCTTGGCCCGCGCAACCTGATGCCAAACCCGCGGGTGGGCACGGTAACCATGGATGTCAAGGCAGCGGTTGAAGCGGCCAAGGGCGGCGAAGTGCAGTTCAAGGCTGAAAAAGCCGGTGTGGTGCATGCGGGTGTTGGCAAGGTTTCGTTTGACGAAGCCAAGCTGGTTGAAAACGTCAAGGCGATTGTTTCGGCCGTGGCCAAGGCCAAGCCAAGCGGTGCCAAAGGTGTTTACATGAAGAAAATCGCGCTGAGCTCGACCATGGGCCCGGGGGTTACGCTTGATGTTGCCTCGGCAAACGCCGAATAAGAGATCCCCTTTTGGGGTTTGGGTGGGCA
>Ga0316205_10001137_pt1 | contig 36770 bp, 53 predicted proteins | sample 3monthpyrite_MG_FD_204941 | JGI IMG/M metagenome (GOLD analysis project Ga0316205, IMG submission 204941) | Microbial mat bacterial communities from mineral coupon in-situ incubated in ocean water Damariscotta River, Maine, United States -... | ecosystem: Environmental > Aquatic > Marine >...
GTTTCGACATTAACTATACATTAGAGGTTAATTATAAATTTGAAAGGCTTATAAATCGTAGTTTTGAGTTTTTAACTATATTTTCTAAAAGTCGCTGGATATCCGATAAAAACATTACTTCGTGTAGCGCGCGCCTTAAAATGAGACAAACTAACGTTTGAAATGAGACAGTATTAAATGCCTGTTTGAGGTATGAAATGAGATACACGATATATGTATGCCACTTCAAATTCAATTTAATACCTTATTAAGGGTGGCTTAAATTCCTTTTAAAGCCACTTTAACCAAGTCCTACCAATTACATATTATAAGTTCTTTCTTTGGTTTGCGGCCCTGCTTGCCTCCTACAGTGTAAGTTATTGGCACTGTTTTCATCTTCAGACCCTTGAATACCTCTCGCATTTTGGGGCAATCATTAACACTTATTACCATGTTGCCTTTGATGCTGTTGGCTAGTTCAGCCATCTTTTTATAGTGATCGATACCAAAGTCTACACCGTAGCCTGCTGTGCCCCAGTATGGTGGGTCTAGGTAAAACAGGCTGTGTGGGCGATCGTATCTCTCAATACAGGACGACCAATCAAGGTTTTCAATAAACACCTGGTGCAGCCTTAAATGGGCACTGCTTAGCTCTTCTTCTATTCTTAACAGGTTGATGCCATGGGTGCGATCTGTGCCTGTTCCGAAGCTTTGGCCATCTACCTTTCCACCAAATGCATGCTTTTGAAGGTAGTAAAATCTGGCGGCTCTTTGTATGTCAGTTAGGGTCTCTGGGCGTTTCATTTTCTCCCATTCAAATACCTGTCGACTGGTTATGGCCCACTTAAACTGGCGTACAAACTCTTCTAAGTGGTTTTGTAGTATGCGGTACAGGTTAACCAACTCACCGTTGATATCATTGAGTACTTCAACCTTGCTGGGCTGCTTTTTAAAGAACAGAGCAGCTGCACCGGCAAAGGGTTCAACGTAACAAGTGTGTTCAGGGAATATGGGGAGTATTTTGTCTGCAAGGCGGCTTTTGCCACCCATCCAGGGTATAAATGGTTTTTTCATCGTGAGCCTCTTTTTTATTATTAACAATCTTGTGCTAGGCTGCCTGTTCCTGCGTCGACGTAGGGGGAAGCCTTGGCTGGCTCACGGTGCTTTGTTCACCGTGGTCGGCGGCTAGTTGGGTGTTGGTGCACCTGACTAGTCGCTTCTTTTTTTTATTTTATTTCTAACCTTTTCATTTTCTATAACCCTGGAATGCGACGAGCTCTAAACCAGGTGCTACGATTATTTGAAAAATCCGTAGCAATTGCTATATCGTTAATAGGATTCACAAAATATGCATTTACAGAATCAGTTGAACCATTAAAATATCGAAGCTCTGTTGTCTGATACGTATACCAATTAAGGGCACTAGTATGCTCGTTATATATTCTGGCGTTAAGATTCGTACCCCACTGACTGTTTAGGCTAGCCCAGGCGCTAAATGTTATTGATGATCGTAGCGTTACTAAAAAAGAAACTTCATACCAGCCAGCTATGTTTGGTTTAAATGAATACGCCGGGATACCATCAACCGATGCTGCTGTGTTGTTATATCGCCCACCGTTATTTTCATCAACACCATCAAACGCAAACCTTTCCCCTGCAGCTGTTGAGTAGCTCGCCGTTATATACGCTTTAAACGAAGGGCCATGATCGTGTTGATGAGCGGTTGTTCGCTCGTCAACAATCATCTCAATCACGTTGTTTGTAATTTCAGTGGTGGTGGTTTCTAACTGAATTTGGCAGTTATGTAATTTACCCGGCGGTATATCAGGAGCCACGGGGGTTACCGCTTCAATACCTTGCACAATAGAGGCTGCACCCGTGGCTTCGTCAATTACAATGCGATCAACTCGTGGGTTTGTTACAGGCGCTACAAATAAGGCAGATGTTTGCTGAGGCTGCGTAGCCAAAACACCACCAAAAACGACACGCCCAGCATCAATCAATATTGTCATATCAGGGGTGGCTGCCTCGTGCGCATAAAAATGGCCCACCGGATTTCCTACAGTTTCTAAACGTGGAAACCTTGAGTCTAATGCCGCTAATAACTGATCGCGTTTTGTTTTATCAAGTACGATTCCCTCTTCCTCAACAATGCCACAAACTTCTTCCTGCAAGGCATTCATAAAGTCACGTTGTAAAATTGTATTGTTGGCAAAAAACTTATTTGGTTTTGGCCCTACGGGTTCGGCTACTGGTAGAACATCTGCTGCGGTTGCGTCATCGACTCGATGCATAAATCACCTCTAAATATAATTGAAAATTACAGATGTATGCGCGGGTTTTAACGCCTGCATTACACACTCTAATAAGTTGTTTTCTGAAGAAACTAGTGGCTCACCCATCGTGGATGAACCCACTCGAAAATAAACAGTGTTTGCACCTATTGCGGCATTAACTTGCCACGTCCAGTTAGGCAGTTCTGTAATGGTAATTGTGAAACCCAGGCGCTCGGCGATATCTGTATAAAATTGTTTAGATAAACTTCGCTCAGTGGTTAACACACCCATTAGTGCATTGCGTCTTTGTTGCAGTGTGTTTAGCACACCTGTGCAACTATCTGGCAGGCCTGTTACGCGCTCCCAATCTACTAGTAATTCATTGGTCGTATTTGGAAAAGCTTCCTCTAATAAATTTAATGCACGGGCATCTATTCTTGCTAACTCTTCAGCTAAGCCATCGAGCAAATCTGTGAAGGTGTTGTCTGTTTCAGCACTCGGCCATATAGGCCCTTTAGGCAGCAGTGAAATCAGTAATTGTTTATAGCTATCTTTTGTCATATCAAGAGAATGTTACTGTGCCCATAGTTGCTATTTGATTTGTTGTGTGTGTAACGTCAGCTGCAGGGGCTGTTAAAACATGATCGGTTTCACCTGCAGCTAAACTTATGGCTTCACGAAGTCTGCTAATGCGAATAATGCCGCCTGGCTCACTATCGCGTTTTATTAAATCGGCTAACTCCGCTTTTATTGCATCTTGAACTGCTGTTGTGTTGGGCGTTACTGAAATGGTGAAATTGATAGGTGATGGCGCAGGCGCAACTGTTGTATAACCACCCACGGCTAAACCTACAGGTCGTAATGTTTCAACATAGTCATGAACGTCTGTTACATCAGCTGCAAGCGGAATGCCATCTGCATATTTATCGTCCATCATAAAACGTACTTTTACAGTGCCTGCACCATCTTCTAGTGGATAACACCAAGCTCTGGTGACACCAATTACTTCTAACGCCCAGGCAATATAATCATGCTTTGCACCACCCTGTGGCGGCTTTTGAATTCGAGCTTTTAAACGGTTATATAAGTCTTCATTGTTTTCTTTATCGACACCACCAATAAGCCCTGCAATATCAACGGCGGCCGAACTGTTTATGCCGGGTATAGGGCTTACAAACTGAAGCGTGCTGGCAGCGGCCGTGTTTGTGTCAACACCACCCGTAACCGATGTAACCGCAACGGTAACGCTGCCGGCAACAATAGTTGCGTCGGCATCTGTTGAAAATTCGATGCTATCAGAGCGCTGTAGTAATGAGCCTGCTGGTATTAACGTAGTGTCAACACCGCTGCAAGCAACATTGCCTTGTGATGGGCCTGCATCTTTGCGTGGCTGTTTTAAATAAATATTTGCATGGCGATCGAGCACTTCATCTTCGGCTGTGTCCATAATAATTTGATTAGACAACCAATCGAGATAACCATATAAACCGTGCACCGCACCTGAGTAGGCACGGTTTATTATATTTAATAAATTTCTACGCAACCTTGCATCAGTGCCAGGCAAACGGCTTTGCACATCTGATTCTGTTCGGGTAACAATTTCTCTTAAAGTAGATCGGCTAAAAGGCATTTATAATGACTCCAATGAATATTCAAAAATCTCATTAAACAAATTTTCATCTGCTTTAAATACTTTTACCTGTATGCCAAGTGTCGCGTTATCTAACCATTCAGTTGTAATATCTAACCTACTGGCTACGCCATCGTCTAACATCCATTGCAATGCCTCATCGGTGTATTCTTTAGCACGCAACAATACTGCCTGTGTTTGTTTTTCGCGGCCCAGCAACCAAAGGCGTGAGCCGGTTAAATCGCCATCAATGGCATTAAACGAATCACCCCACCAGCCTCGTCTGTTGTCACTACCATCTGGTATAACGTCATCAACTTCTGCCTGACGATTTGTAAAAAGTGAAATAATAATAGCGGTGCGCATACCGTTATCGGCTAACAGGTCATTTCCTTCTATAGCTAGATCAAACTCTGAAAAATTTATTTGTTTTAATGCAATATCCATTACGTCATGCTCGTGTCGGGTGGGCCCGTTGGGTTACCGTTGTCACCGTTAGGGTGTTGATGCAAATTGTAGAAATCGCGCATTTCCTGCATTGAGCCATTGGCGTCACTTACATTGCCTGTGAAATTTGCCTCGGGTGTATCTATGGTCAGTTTGGTTGCCGCTTTAATTAAAATTTCATTACCACGCTTAAAGTGAATAACATCGCCTTCATCGGTAAACAACGCCACTTCACCTTGTGATAAATCTTTTAAACGAAAACGCCTGTCAGAAACACAAAACACTATTGAGTGATCACGCTGGCCACCTAAACTGGTCAGTAAAACTTCTGCACCTTCTTTGGGGTGAGAGGTAAAACCATAGGGCTGAAAGTGCTCAACATCATCAAGCGTTTCGTTGGCGAGTAAATTAACCTGAAGTGTTTGTAAATTGCTGGCAGCATCAACCAAATTTAAAACACCTCGACTAACTAAATTATTAATACGTCGGTGATAAGGCTTTAATACTTTTTGAAGTCTGCGCACATCCATTAACCCCAGCCTCCGTCATCTGACTCTTCAGGTAGCTCAACCAGTTCAAATGCCTCTTTTGGCATTACCTGAATTTCTGTTACTTCGCCCTGAGATTCATCTATACCAAATTGCACTGTGGTTATGAGTCGGTCTTCATCAATACCTAAATACTCATCTTTCACCGGTACCATTTTATTAGGCAGCCACAACCCCTCTGCATGACGCCAACCCATAACGGTGTAAACAACAGCGCGACTTCTGCCATAGCGAGTGTTGCGCTCCCACTGTGCGCGTTTTTTACAATCATCGGAATCAACCGTGCCATCAACCACACTTACCATTGGGCGGTGACGGGTTATTTTTGTATCTTTAGACGTGCCTTTGTTTTCAGATGCCGATGCACCAAAGGCATTATCGGTGCCTGCGTTCTGACCAAGCACGGTATAGTCACTAAAACGATCACGGCTAGAAAATGTGCCACTGGCGCGCAGAATATTTTCACCCAACACCAATGCTGTTTTAATGCGCTGGGTACCGGCACGGGTAATAACTAAATTTCCCTCACGATCGCTCATTAAACGCACGGCACGAATTCTGGCTAAACGCTCTAAAAACTCAAAGGGTGACTCACCGCCATTAACGCTTGCTTTTTTAAATGGCTTACCAACATCTGTTTCAACTATTACCTTAATGCCAAATGGCTCACAGATAATATTTGCTAATTTATCGAGCGGTTGGTTTTTCCAGCTTTTGGGTTCAATAGCACAATCAACCAGGTCACCTAATTTAGAACGGCCGATGATATTTATTTCATGTTGGTTAGCATCATACTCAGGGGCCACTTCATCAACATTACCCGTTACCACTTTTGTATCGTCAATCCAAATTTCACAGGGCGTATCAGATTGAATAGGCCTGCGGGTATTATCATCTGACCAGCGTTCGGTTATGGTTAAATCAAACAAATCGGCAATAGACTCTATGCTCAAACGAACAACCACGCTCTTCCAACCCGCGTGAATTTTGCCATTTGTTTTTAATACAATTTCAGACATCGGCCAACACCTCTATTGACCTACCACCAGAAACAAAGCCAGGGTGTTTAATATGGTTACGATTAATTATTTCATTATCACGTGAAACATCATTATGAATGCGGTGGGCTAACACCAAAGCAGGCAACTGGGCCTCAGTTGTAAAATGTTTAATGCGGGGCATTTTTGCACCCCTTATACGGATGTCTTCAGCAATGGCCGCACGCAAACCACTCATGGCATTAAACACACCATCGCCCATTGGCTGTTCCATTTCTTCATCAATTGCACCCAGCACCTGGTCACGAATGTTTATAGCATCATCTAACGACTCCCAGTTTATAATTGCGATCGTTCTGCAAGCTTCAGCAATTGCACTGCGTTTCACCAATGAATTAAAGGCATCTGTATTTTCTTTAAGCTGCACTCTGTTGCTAGTAGCTACAGACATGTTTGATGTGTCTGTGTCAGAACCAAACAGGGTGGTGTAAATATCTAATGCCTGAAACGGGCTTTGCAGAGAGCTGCGAATACCGCTTAATGTGCCGGTAAGCGCACTGGCCATTTCAGCCGGTGCACGTATTAAACTGGTTATAGGGCCGGTGATGCCATCAACAACATTTTCAATAGCGTCTAAAGTGGTTTCAATGGTGTTTTGAACGTCTTCTACAAACTCCTGTATCTGGTTTAACACCTCAAAGTTTTCACCAAACTCTTCAATTGATTCGGCCAGTGTTTTTTCTGCTTCTTCTTCAACAACTTCGGCAGTTTCTGGTGTTTCAAAATTAAACTCAGCTTCGCCCGCTTCTAGCACCGTTAAATTAAACGTTGCCTTGCCACCTTCACGCGTGCTCTCTGTTTTTCTGGCGTCGAGTATATGCACATTCATGGTGCCGTAATATGGATGCACCATTACACCAATGCCTGGTGTTTCAATCGCCTGTATTAATTTGTTTCGGTCAAAATCGTAATTTTCACCAATAACAAAAATACGCATGGAAAATTGTCGACCCTTAAGGCCCATGTCTTGTACTTGTGGTTTATTTTGTAGTGGAAACTCATGCACCACTTTACGGTGACCAAATTCAAGATCATCAGTTTCTATCCAGAACTCAGCGTCACGAAATTTGCCACCTGGTGTAAAACGATCGCGCCAACTCATGGGTTCACCATTTGCATGCCGGTTTCTACATCCATGTTAATATTTGAGTTGTTACTTTTTAATTTTTTAACGATGGCGCGGCCTTCAGAATCTATCTTAATATCTAACTGGCCTATAAACGGATCTTTATGCTCTGCAACATTACGCAGTTGTAATCGCCTTGTTGCTTCACGGCCACCTAAATTTGACACTAACGTGTCAATTGTTCTGCCCTCTAAAAAAGAATTAAACTTGTTAGCCACTTGTTTAATTGGGCCTGCCAAAATATCATCCGCTGCACGTGAAAAACTCGTTGATGCATTTGCAAGTGAACCTTTAGATATATTTGCCGCTCGCGAGGAGTCACGTGCGGTTTCACCGTTAGCAATAACATTCATGAATTTTTCAATTGAACCTACTTTGCCGGTTCTTTGAAACTCACCTGAAGATGCATTAAATGCGCGAATGGCTTCAGCATCAAAAACCGAGCCCAGCAGGGTTTTTCTACCTTTTGTTTTAGTTACAATTTCAGCCATTAATTCATTAATTGGGCGAAGCACTTCGTTACCCTTTTTTAACTCTTCCTGGTCAAAAACTTTAATTCCGCCAGCATTAAGTTTTTTAATTTTTTCTTTATCTGAAAATGTTCTCAGCACAGCTTCAAAAGCTGTGGCAGCCTGCTCAGATGAACCCGTGCCTTGCCTTATTATTTGAAGTGCCGCGCCCATCTCTTGTAACGCTGGCACGCCTGTTCTGCCTAATGATGTATAAGCCGTTACAACCCGTGGCCCAAGCGCTGCTAAATTTTGTAATGTGAATGCACCTTCTTTACCTTGTGCATTTAAAATATCGAGCGCCTTCATTACTTCAGCAGGGCTCTTAATTCCAATTTTTTGAAACTCCGCTAATATGCCGCCAATGCTTGAACCATCAGCACCTGTTGCCTGCAATGCCAGGCCTATGTTTCTAATGTTTTGCTCAGCAAAATCTAGGTCACCTGTTTTTTCAACAATTTCGGCAATCGCAGCAGTAATGTTATCTGGGTTTATGCGGATATCAGGTGCCTGTGCCGTTTCAAAAATACGTTGTTTAAGTTCGTTCATTCTTTTTTCAGATGCTTTGGCCTGAATACCTAACCGAGTAAAGCGTTCTTCTAAATCTAAAACACCTCGAACGGCGAAACCTGTCGCAACACCCGTTGCTAATGCTGTATACCGGTTACCCATTCGTTTAATGGCTTTGCCGGTGCTGCTTAATGAGCGACGCAGCAGTTTGTTATTGCGAATAGTTTTACTGGCAAAGCGAGTCATGCTGCGCGTGTAAGCTCGAGCACGACTGGCTAAATTGCCACGTAAATCAATAACAACTGATGTTTTTAAATCACTCATCTTTATCCAGTAATGTTAAGTAACAAAGCACGCGTTGAAGCGGCATAGTATGTATATCGGTTTCAGACCATCCGGCGTGAATGGCAAGGGTTAGCACAGCCGAGTTAATCGCCTGACTCTCCCTCACTATCTCGCCCCCGTTGAGCGTTTTCCTCCGCAGTTATTTTTTTCATAGCCGCTGTTTCAAGCTCTTCAGCTTTTGATTGCAACAAGTTGTAATCTAGTGGGTCTAGACGATATATTTCATCTAACGATAATGGCCCGTTAACATTACCAATTGAAACAATTTGTCTGCGCAACATATGCACACCAGCTAAGGTTGGGCTGGTCACCAGCTCGGGGCCATTTTCGGTTTGCATTAATCGCTCGGCATTCACCTGTGACTCAATAATATCGCCAGCTGTAATGTCGCGAATTTTTGCATCATAAAGAAGGTCTTCACCAATTTTGTAACCCACAATTAAAGGTACGTCTATTATGGCCATGGCTATATCAACTCATCACATTCAACGGCATCCATTTCCATATCAACTTCTTTACCATTAAGCGTGGGTGGCTTTGTTGTGTAAGCACCGCGCAGTGTAAATATCACTCCTGTGTCAGTTTCAAAACTCAAAGTCGCATCAGTAAGTTTGCCCAGTGCCAGTAGACTTGTGTCTTTATCATGTGCCATTTTAAATGAAACAGAGGGTTGCTCATCTTCCTCAGTGTAACCATGCACACGTCCACCGCCTTTTTCAGTGGTGCGGTTTACACCGCCTGGGTTTAATGTTGCACCGTCTTTTGATTTTTTTTCTTGCCCATCAATACGGATGGTCAGTCTGCCTGTTAGCTGTCCCATAATTTTTTACCCCTTAACGTTGAAACTGAGTTTTTTGTGCATGCACGCGATACTGGCCAACTAATGTGGGCGAGTCTTGCACGTTTAATCGTGATGGGTCGCCCGCATCAATTTGCACAACCAGTGTGGCTTTATAGTTGTCGTAATCTTGCACCCAGCCGTTATCTTCCATCACACGGTAAAGCGCTAATAATTCAATTTTTGCAATTTTTGGTTGCATAACGGGTTGGCCAACACCTACACGGGCATTGTCTTCTGCCAACTTATGTCGTGGAAATTTTTGTGCAAACAGTGAACGCTGTTCAAAACGAAAACGTTCAAGCGTTTCAGGTGTGTTGATGTCCAGGTAAGAATCATCGGGCAGGCTTGCCGCATTTAATTGATACATGGTTATCTGGCGTTCAATTTGTACTGAACCGTCACCCGCCACGGTGTAGGTTGCAACGCCATCAAATAAAAGTGTGTTGCGCTCTGAATTTGTCCAGCGATCAGCAATAGCCGGTGGTAGAACACCGGGTAGTTTTAACGTTTGTAATGGTCGAGCCGGGTCAATGCTTAAAGCGGCGGCGGCAACAACTGAATTAATAGATGCCCAAATATAAGGCGGCGTGGGTGATGTGTTTATGCCCATGCAACTTACATGTGGGTTGTTTCCGCCATTACCGAAAGTTGAGGTGTTGGCCAACGTGTCTTTAAAAGCACAAAATGCTCTGGCACCAATTTGTTGAAGTGGCCCCCAGCGTGCATCTAGTTCGGTTTCAAGTGCCACCAAATTTGGCGCATCAGTGAAAGGCATTACCATCCAGTTCCACCATTCATTTCCCATGGCGGCTATGGCCGTGCTCAAGTCAGGGTTGGTAACACCTGCAGCCATAGCGCCAAACGTGATGGCAATGCCAGAGGGTGTCGACTCTCCATAGTAATTTAAACGCACATCAATATCGTTGCCCGTTTCACCTTTCCATTTACAGGTGAGGTCAACTTGCTCAGTGGTAACACCATTTACTGCTGCTATTACCGGCAGAGAGGTGTCTGCATTTATGGCTGCGGCAATTGCCGTTGCTATGGCGTCTTGTGAGTCTGCACTGTTTACTGCAACATTAATTTTTTTGCCTGCAATATAAAGCGAGAGCGTGCCACTGGCCGTGGCTGCACCAGTGGTGGTTATGCTACCAGCGGCGGCTACACCTGCACCGGCTTCATCAAGTGCAATGGCCCATGTTTCTATAAATTGGTTCGCTGCTTTTAACGCTTTTATTTGTTCGGCCAACATAGAGCCACGGCCAAAAAAGGTTTCTGCCTGCTCTACACTGGTTACCAATGTGGGCACACCTTCAGCTACGCTGCCCGCTGCTAAGCGTTGTCCAACGATTAATACTTTAAAAGCAATGTTTGAGTTACCGGCCAATGAATTGTCAAATTCAATAAAGGTGCCAGGCACTCGCAGGTTAGCGGGTATATTATTAAATGAAATGGGCATAGCTTATAACTCCGATTTAGTGGCAGCTGGGCCATTGTTTTTAGATGATTCTTTTTTAACTTTGTCACGCAAACCTTTTTCAGCTTTTTTAAAATCTTCAGCTGATGTTTTCATAACGTCTTTATCTTTTAAACGACGTAACCAGAAACTGTTCTGTTCAACTTGTGCACCGTGGGCTGGCATTATCTGGTTTTGTTTTTCAGGCATACGAATAATCGTTTTTTCTTTTGCTGGCTTTATATAAATAGTATTAATGGTTGGCATGGATTATTGCTCCAGTGTTAGGTTGTCTACGGCCGCTGGTTCATCAGCGCCCGGTACCAGGGAATGATCTGCATTAAATGTAGCGAAATCATTCATGGCGCTTGTGTCTGCCTGATATGACTTTTCAAGCATGATTGTGAAGGTTGCCGCATAAACGGTGACACCCTGTTTATCTAGAGGCACGGTGAATAAATTTTGCGCTCGTTGAAAACTAAATGTACCCACTTCAGCAATGAGGTGGTTATCAATTAACGGAATGAGCTGATCAATGATATTGTAAGCACCTATAACGCGTGCTTCACCTTGCCTGCGTTTTTGTTGGTCACCTTGTCTGGTTACCGCATAACAGGCCCACGTTGTTTCCCATGAGTGCTGGCCTAAATTTCTACCCCCTAAAAAAGACACGTAAACTGCTGGTGATGAGGTAAGCATGGTTTTAATCATTGTAAGCGTTAACGCACCCGGCAAACTTTCAACGGCGCGCAGCGTGTTATTAAATGCCTCTTTAATGGTGGTTATTAAATTGTTTTCAACTTGCGTTAACATTAGTTTAAAACCTCATTTAAAAAGTCTTTAACAATGCCATTTATTTCATCTTCATCGTCGTCATTAATGCCAATGAAAGCGCGCTGTTCAATTGTGGTTGCACTGTTACGACCTGTTTCACCACCAAACTGGTGAATGGCTGCATAAATCATATCGCTGCCATGCTCAACACTATCGTCACTGGGTATATGTGTTATTGAATCTCGAAGGTGAGTTTTATTAACCAGTGTTTTTCCACCTTCTTGTTTTGCCCGTTCGCTTTCTATCCAGGGCACACCTTCTGGGTCAACACCTTCTTTAAAACGTTGCGTCACTGATGAATCTAAATAGCTGCCTATTTCATCGAACATTTCATAGCTGTTAAAGTTCTCTATGTTTTTCATGGCGCGCATTACTTCGCGGTCATCAATTTTATATTCGAGTTTGATACCGCTCATTAGTAAGTGTCCCAGTCTGTTTTGCTAGTACCCTGACGTGCCACCATTCGCCCAGGTGGTGATGCAACGCCCGTGTCTAATTCACCGAGGCTGGCTTTATTCATTGACACATCACGCAACCAGCGAAGGGCTTCTTTGTTTCTGTTTTCAACTTCTTCAGTTGTGCGATTGTCACTTAATTTAAAGCGAACAATGTCGCTGCAAAATTCGGGTAGTGGGCTTTGGTCTATAAACGCCTGACCAAGTGGCAGTGGGTAGCGTGAGCTGATATATGAGTCTATTAATTTTTCTGCAGAACTAATGGCAACTTGAATGCGAACCAATGTTTGGTCTGCATCTGCGATTTCTTGCGCGGTGTATGCTGAACGATCACCTGCAGTTACCGTTAAACGCAATAGGGTGCCGTCAACTGCGGGGTATTCAGAAGCAGCTAGTAAGGCTATTTCTTCGTCACCGAATTGATCGAGTATAATTGTGGGTGTTGTGTATGGCATTTAATTCAATAACTTTATACGTTTAGTGGATAACCATTTGATTTTTTAGACTGCTTTGGCCCGATAGTTATGTCCCAATCTGGAAACCATATGCCGTCAATTCCTTTTGGGATTGAATTTGACCAATGTTTAAGACCTTTGAACTCACCAGCAAACCCATCTATGTACTCAAAGTTAAAGCAGTAGTCTACAAACGCCTGGCTTATATCTTGTGAATAAGTGATTTGACCGCTTGATACAGACCTTGTGCCTTTTCGCATTTCAATGGCTTGCTCTGTCAGAGTTGTAACAGGTACTTCACATTCCACAGCTACATCTAAAACTAAAGCCCATTGAGCCTGTGAATAGGCAACCAACCCATGTTCCCATAAATTAACTTGAGCGCCTGTTGCTTTAACCCACTCAAAGAAACCGATAAGTTTTTGACGTCTTACTGCTTCACTATCCGTTGTCGGAGCTATATAACCCACGGGCCATGAACTCATGTTAAGTGGGTCAATATCATCTGGGTAATACTTTTCAAAACCAGCGAGAGGCAATGTTGCTCTCGCTATATGCACGCCGTAACTTTCTATTGTTTCTTCAAGTGCGCCCGCATGTTCACCCCCAGGATAAACCATGCTTGTAGGCGTGTAGCCCGTATTTTCTGCTATCGCATTTACATTATCTGTGATCTGTCTTGTGAAAAATAACTCAGAGTTATAAGAAATATCAGCGGGCGCTGATTTAATATCCGTTTCATTTTGTGTGCCGAACATTTCTGTGCTTGGTTCACCTGCGTACTTAACACTAGCCGCACCTAGAATAACCCCTACACGAACTGTATCTTGATCAAAAGTTTCAGCACTATAATCAGTTTGTGTATTAATAAATGTAACTAAATCAATGACGCTATCATAAGTTGATAAAACTATATTTAAATCCTGCGCTGCATCAACTGTTGTCGTAAGTGAGTCACCCACTATATCGAGACTAACTGCTGTACCTAAACCAGTGTATTGAATGCGGAATGAAAACAGATCACTCATATTTGCTGAATGCGTTGTATGTATATATAGATCATGACCCTGTGACTTAGATAGTCTAGCAAGATCCCATTTAGCAGGAGTCATATCTCTTTCTTGCCAGTCAATAGCCCAGCCGCACTTAAGACCTCTTGAATTACATTCAGCTACTAAGGCTTCAAAAGCAGTCTCATTTTTTGAATCGTCAATATTAAATGATACCGAACCATTCATGAATGAATTTTTCAAAACTGGCTGGTCACTTGTTACATTTGTATCAACTGTTTGAAAAGTTGTTTTAGCAAAACGAGGTGCAGGTAGGATAAATGAATTATTTATATTCATTGTGCCTATGCCTGTTAATTTAGTGAATGGATATATATCATTATGCGGGGCAGCACCACCAATAGAAATGCAATTATTATAGGTTAATGTCCCCGCCCAGGCAGATTCAGCATATCCGTGGAAGCCATACGATCTAGCAAGATAAGACTGATTTATATTTATGTTGTGCGTAGATGATAGCGCGTACACATCACGATTAACTTTATTCGTGCAAAAATTAGTTATAGTTACGTTATTCGCAACACTTCCATCGGCATAAACGCCATGACGTAAATTGTTAAGAATTAATGTGTTTAGTATTATGTCTCTAGTGGCTGTCACATTATGGCATCTAACACCATCTGATTCTGGGCAATCTGTGATAACTATTGGCACATCAGACGTTACCTCAGAATAAGAAGCGTAAAGCATTTGCTTTAATACACTATTCGTATAATTTTGAATCCAAAATATAGCACCCCTCGTACCTTTTATAAATCTATACCAACCGTCACCATTTGCAAAAATAGCGTGCACATTACCTGCATTTAATCCATCAATGCGAACATCACCATAGATATAAAAATAACGTCTAAATGCGGCTCCACCTATTTGACCAGGTGGAAAATAAACACCTTCAGCAATATGCAAGCTATCACCGCTGCTTAATAGGCTTATAGCATTTGCTGTTTCTATTTTTTGATAAGCTGGCGTTGAAACACCAAGTAAGGCCGTAAAGTAAGGGCTTTCTGAAAAACCTGTGTCATCTGCGCATTCTTTGTCTATGAAACGAACTACCACTTTAGACTCCTGCATTCCATGAAATCACATGTGCATTACCTGCTGTTTCGTTACAAATTGCTGCAAATTTTGCATCTAGTGGCACACCTAATGGGGGTAATTGATAATCAATAAGCGGTGGAATTGGAAACCCTGTTGTGGCCCCACCTGCAACGATATTTAATCTCGAATTTGCTTCTTCCTGAGTAGCACCAAAAGCTAGTCTTGAAAATTGACCTGTGAGCCCCCTATTAAATATAAAGACTCTTCCTCCGCCAAACTCCACCCCTTCAGGAAGCGGTGCTGCTATAGCCGTATTATTCATAACTAAATCTGGATGATACTGAGTAATTTTAAAACCATCTGCTACGAACAAGTCACCAGCTGAAGATCCTTGAAAAGGTTTAGACTTAACCGGTGATAGTGAATCTCTACTGTAAACATCGCTCATAATCTAACTGCCTTATTAACCGTTAATTAAAGCCCAAACATAATCCAGCTCTTCAGCTTGAATAATGCTGCCTGTTATTTTTGTTATCGCTTGCAATTTTGGTTTTGAGTTTTTATCCCAGTGGCTTTTTGTTGCTGGGTCTAATTTTGTAATCGCATTTTTAATTAACTCAATGCGCTCATTTGATACTGGTGTTTCAGTTTCTGCCTGTTTGCCTTTCACTGGTTCTTTATTTTCTGCAGATAAAGTTTTATTCAGCGCGTCTTCATCAAAATCAGCATCTTCATTAAAGTAGCCATCAACATCTTTAGCTGAGCCAACATCAACCAGGGCACGTGCATGATCTTCATCATCCATTGTGAATTCTTTTTGATATATGGTTTTGCCTTTAAACTTAATGGGGTTTATGGCAAATAAAACGATTGCGATTGTGATTTCATTTTTTGGCATGGCTACCTCTGTGTTGTTGGGTATATAACCGGAGCTTTATCCCACTCCGGTTATCTTCTTCTACGCTTCTTCGTGGGTTATTTTTTACGCTACTGCGTTTTTAATAATAAAGCCTGCGGTGATGCCTGTTTGAACAGGCGCACGTTCGTGTGTCATGCCGTAAACCCAGCTTCGAGATTCTTGATCCCAATATGGCACCTCTACAAGTGGGTGGCCTTCCATTTGGTATGTGAAACCATAACTGGGCTCTTCTGCGCCCATAGCATCGGTTGGTGAATAAGTTAAAATCGCGTCTTTGCCCCAGATGTCGATGCTTGCACCGGCACCATTAAAACCAATGGCTTTACCCACTACGACACGTTCTACTTTAAATATGGCCGCTAATAAATCTTCAGTGACTACACCCGTTTGTGTGTATTTAATTTTATCGAGAATGGCTGGGTGATCTTCAAGCTGCTCGAAAACCTTAGCTGAAATCTCTAAAACATTAGGGTACACACCAATGCTAGAGCGAACCGCTTCACGGCCGGCTTTAACATCGCCAATGGGGTCTGAGTTTGCATAATCATTCCATTGATCAGTGCCAGCTAGTGTGACCTGATGATTCGCGTCGTAGTTTGCAAGATTGGTTGCAACACCCGCTGCCTGATTTTCTAAAATAAGTGAGCCGCTTTTTAACACCAGGTTAACCGCACGTGTACCTAAATTGATGCCGGGTACCTGGCTGGCATCACGCATGTGCTCACGTGGCACTACGGCATCTAGTGCATGGTTTTCTAATGCATAAGGTTTACCCTCATGCCCGAAAGTTGCGCGTTTTGCTTTAGAGCCCGGCGCGCGCGCTGTGTTATATAAATGAAATGACGATTTATCAAACTCAATAATCTTGCCGCCACTTTGTGCCACCGGCACAATGGGGAACAAAACAGTTGCAACATGGTCGGGGTGTTTATAACCCAGCGATACGCGTGACAGTATGGGGTCTATAACTTGGTTCTGTGGTGAATTGGGCATGATTACGTGTCTCCGTTAAATCGCCATTAAATTAGTTTTAAAATACAATTTATTCAGGTTTAAAAATTAGTTGGGTATTAACACCGCTTCGAGCTTGTCACCGGCTGCACCCGCCGCCTGCATTGCACGGCCAACAATAACGCCTGCAACTCGTGTGATGTATTGCCCATTGGCACCCACTTGAAGCAAAGCATCTTTTGCTATAGCGGCACCGGCTTCAACAATGGTGGTGCCTAACATATCAACACCCACTTGTGAGCCAATGGCGGGGGCATCTTCTGTTGTTGCGCCAAAGCTGTTACCGGCTGCAGTGGAGTAGTTACCGTCCTGGTTTACTGCACGGTTAGCTAACACTAATGCAGCAGCGGCAACAGATAATGTAAGTACGGGGTTTTTAGTGGCTGGCATAATTTTTTACCTATATATATGTGTAAAGTTATGTAACGTTATTTGTGAGTTTTAAATGTGCAGTTACGAAACCGCTATTACAGCTTCAACGTAGTCACAGTTATTTTGCTTCATGTATTCATTTGCTTTGTTATGAATAACTAATCGCTCGGCATCAACTACTGCGCCTTCAGGTGCATTGAATGAGGTCTCGCTATTTGTATTTATTTTGTTACCGGCATCTGACTCATTCATATCAACCTGCACGGGCAGCTGCTTGGCAAAGTCTTTAAACCAGTCGATGGGTGATTTTTTAACATCAGTTTTTGTGTCGCCTTCGCCCTGGCTAAACTCTAGCTCAACGTCACCACCCGAAAGAGCAACCATGAATTCAACAAACCCTGTTGCCATGGAGGGCGTTAGTGTGCCTGCTTCGATCATGTCATCAGCTGTTGCCTGAAACTCAACAGTTAGTTTGTCGGTTTGGCTTTTTTTAAGTTTGTCTTGCAGATCGGTTTTTTCAGCGCTGAAACTCGAAGTGGCTTCTGCCGCTGCATCATCTTGAATTTTTTTAATTTGTTCGTCAGTATATTCTTTAGGCACGGGTGCATCTCCACTGTCTTTTTTATGGGGTTTGTTAAATGAGGAATCGTCATCAGGTTTCATGCGTTGTTCAGTCGCTAATTCTGTAAGCCCTTCAATTTCATAATCGGGCAATACAGTGTCAGCCGTTTCAAGATCAAATTGAGTAATAAGAAATTCACGTAAACGGCGAAAAGTGCGGGCAACTACGTTTGTTGCATAAGCGTCACTCATAAAGTCAAAGCTTTCACTGTCGTCTTCACTGAATGAAACTTGTTTTAAGCCTTCAACAGCGGGAGCCGCTGCGCCTAACCAACCCACATGTTTTAAAAACCAACCGTTGCCACCTTTTGAAATGCGTATTGAACGATTGGGGAAGCGTTTGTTTTCAACCATTTTGCTGAACTGTTCATCTACATCGGTAAACTTGCCAAGTAAAACATCACCGACACGCTTTAATGATTCAGTCCAGGCATAAGATGGGTCATCAATTTTAGGGTGGCCAATAACTGCGGGAGCAGGTTTGTGGTTAGCGATCATTTCATCAAGGTCGCTATGGGTAAAATTTTGAGTGGTGCCATCAGATGATGTTTGCTCACCAGAGCGAAACAACTCGATGTAATCGTCAAAACCTTTGAAATCTGTATTTGTATTTGGCATGACCGAAGTTTGCGTCATGTGGTAGAAAAGAACTAAGGGAGAAAAATGTCTCCCCCGTTTATTTGTGCAGGCGTATTAATAGATTACATGACAAAAATTAAGTCGACAAGGCGCAAGCGCCTGTTATTTGAAAATTGCACCCAACAAGCCACCTGCAACCCGATTTAAAACCGATTTAAAATCGTTTGTACGGGGTTTTGATGTTTTTTCTGGGTCGATATAGCGATTAAGGGCTTAGATGGGCGCTACGTGCGTTATTTATAAGTTTGTTTTTTCAATAAAATATCGTTATGAATTTAGGCAAGTCGATAATGGCAGCGGTTTGAATGTGGGGATAATTTCAGTGCCACCGCTAAGCGTTTTAAATTCAAGATTACCAGTATAAATGTGGCATTTATTTCGAAGTGTTTGACTTTTTAAAAACAAGTCGTTTTCATTTTTAAGAACTGCGATTGTGAAATCGATTGCTTCATCATTATGCCAGTCGCTTAATTCATATATTATATACCCATCAACCAGCTGGGTCGCTTCGAACATTTTATCCTGTCTCTTTGATTTCTTAGAGAGCTCACTCCAGAACACATAATTGATGCCTTCATTTAAACTGCCCTCGTGCTTTGCACTATATAAGAAAGCGGCGATACCTTTTGGGTAAACTCCGTTAAACGCATTATCTGTTAATATTATTTTTACCATAACTACGCCATTAGTTAATAAACCTATATACAGCCTCTTATTATTTGAAGTGTATTCACGATTACCGCCCTCAGTGTTTGCCAACTCAGATATGGCCTTAATTACCCATGCCTCGGTTTCTTTTTTTATTTCTGGTATGGCTGCACCTGATAGGGTTGAGAGCATTGCCATGCCACTAATGGCATTATCATCAGTAAATGCAAACGCTAATGTGATTTCAGCTACGTTTTTCTTTGGTCCCATAATATTAACTAATATTGGGATGCTATCTGTTGGAGTATGTCGAAAGACTATTTGGCCTTTATCATTCTTTGCCTCAACAAAATCTTTTTCGTTTATTAAGTCATATGTTTTAGACGTTACAATTTTAACTACCTCACTGCGCTGCATTGAAAATGCATTAAATGAACAACACATTAATAACAATAACCATGTAAGTAATTTCACTTTATAAATTCCTTTATTGAATTCTGACGAATTATGTCAATGTGATGATCTAATATTATTTACACTGATTTTATAAAACTTATTGCCTATCTTTATAGTCTCAATAATTAATAACAATAAATACAGGGAGTAGTGCATCATGCCAGATTGTAACGGCATTGAACTTATCGCCATTTATAAATGGCTTAATCAAATGCAACGAGCATTAAAAAACAGTAATAAATCTCAGTATAAATACGCCCGTGCAATGATGTTGCTCCATATCAACAACTTACCCTGACTCATTAGCGACTTACTTTTCATCTGGCAACTCAACACCTGCCATGGCGTAGGTGGTTTTTATCCAGGCCTTTAGTTCGTCTTTTGTACAAGCTTGCTCTAAAGCATATTCGGTTAGCACCATTATTTGAGGCTTTCTTATGTTTAGGTTCATTTCATCAGCCGCATCCAGTACCAGTAACATAGCTGATGAGAACTCTTCAGCCGTAAAATCTCCCAGCTCTATTTCTTTGCCATCAGTATCAAACATGGGAACAACGGGCTTAGCCTTAATACTTGTTATTACATACTGAACATCTATACCAGATTCTGCGATCCGATTGAAATATTCACCATCGGGATCACGAGCCGACTCATCATCTCTTTCATAAAGCCCCTGTGTTTTTGGTGTAACACCGCCTAATTCGGCTAGCTCTTTCGATTTTTTACCAATCCTTATTCTCTCCTCTTTCAATCGAGAGCCTCTAGACGGTTCATTTTTATTTTTATCACTTGACATACGGTTAATTCGATATTATAAAGATAACCATTCGGTTAATTTGTTAAGTAGCAAGAAACCATTAATACCATTTATTTGGAGTATTCATGCATTACGCAGACATTATAGCGACTCTACACAAAACAGGGTATCCGCCTTGCAAAGTTGCAGACAATCTGGGGGTTTCGCGCTCTTCTGTAAGTCAGGTTATTCGAGGCACAAGCACCTCATATGATATTGCCACTTACATATCATCGGTAACCAATAAAACACTAATCAGGCTCTGGCCTGATGGCCGGTATAACAAACCACCCAAGCGAATTCGTGAGGCGCAAGCCGCATGATTAAGATTCTTCATCGTTTGCAAAAGGGCTGCCCAGCTCGGCTGGTTCATCAAACAACCATGGTGACCATGGCAAAAAGTTTGCCTGCCATAACATCTTACCGCGAGCAGCTCGCACGTTGCGTGAGTTTGAGTTGTCACTTAAAAGGCACGGGTTATCAAAGTAGTGCGCCATGCGCCCTGAAAGCTGAAGCATTTGTAATGCACCATACATTAACAATGCAGCATCAGCTTCTGCGTGTTTCTGGTTATCACGTTGCTTCGGGCTTGCCTGAGCATATATCTCAATCTCTTTTAAATGCGTTGAAAACCAGCCCAACCAATCATGGAAACCTAGCTTTTTTAATTTGGCGTGCAGTGAACGTATGTTTGAAACAGACATATTGCTTAACAGCTCATTTACCAGTTCATCTTCGTACACGTTATATCCGTCAAATTCATCGTGGTTTTGCATTTGTTAGCTCCTGGGCATTTAGAAAATGTAGTGGCAAAAGCATATCGCGACAGGAGGCAAGGGTTAATGGTTAGACGCAAACAACTTTCTACCAGCATTCAGGCTGATATGTTCCAGCAACTTGCTGAGCGCACGGCAATAGAGAAAAAAGAGGCACCCTTTTTAGATATTAACTTAGAGCTAATGGGGGCCATTAATAAGGCGATTCGTGAAGCACGGGTTAACGGCATGGGCCGTGAGCACATAGTCGATCGTATGAACCTGTGCCTTGATAAGACCGACCAAATTACTTTGCGCAAGCTCAATGCCTGGACAGCAGCCAGCAAAGAAAGTCATAACTTTCCCGCCCGTTACCTGCCTGCATTTTGCTGGGCCACCCAGTGCATGCTGCCAATGAGCATGTTGGTGCAGTGCCTGGGTTATCAGATTGTAGATGGTCGAGACCAACTAGCCGTTGAGTATGGCAACGCACTGCTTGAAGAGGCGCAGACCAAACGCAAGCTAAAAGAGCTGCAAGGAATATTAACTAGCACATTTAAATAGTTATGGAAGCAAATCGGCAGCGGCGCTGCCGATTTGACTAATGCAACCAAATGCGCAGCGGCGCGGCGCATTTGAATTAACGACACACTAAACAGGACACACTGATGCCAAAGAAGAAAATAGTAAAAATAACACCACCCGTAATTGGCTCTGATGATTCGGAGTTACAAAAAGTTACGGAGCAAGTTTTGAATATAAAAAACGATGCGGGGTGGGATTTACCCGTAAAGAGTAAAAAAATACTAGCAGGGGACCTATTAACTGAGTGGATTGAATCAAAAGAGAACCAGAGAGATATTTGTAAAGTTGAGCTGGGGTTTGGTTATGCTGCAAAAAAACGTGAGCTAGGTCATGGTTTATTTGAAAGCTGGATAAAAGAAACAGGACGCTCATCTAGAAGCGTTAGGTCTGCTATGCAAATTGCTCAATTACTGCATAGCCTTTCTAACCAAAATGCAAAACTGGCAGCAAAGATGCCACAACGAAAGTTAACAGTTCTGGCCAGTGCAACCCCCGAAATTGTAAATGACCTACTAAACAGTAATGAAATAACCGAAGACATGAGTCGAGAAGAGCTTCGCGAAATCATTGACCTTAATAAAAAGGTAGCCACCTTAAGCCAGCGACTCGATACCGCTGAAATTTCTAATACCGATTTAAAGAAACGCCTGAAAAACAAACAACGCTCTAGCCCATACCCTGAGTTTGTTGCCACAACCCGCCATGAGTCAACTGCCTTAATGGATAAAGCCAGCCTGTGTTTTGATGACACTGAAAAGCTCTATCAGCAGCTCGAAGATTTGGGCCGTAAGGGTGACGCTGAACATAAGCGAAACTGGAATATTGCAGCATCAAGTTTGTATCACAACCTGCGCAGCACTATTGCAAAAGCAGAAAAGTTTTTAACAGAACTTGATAGCTCATTACCCAAAGATGTTCGAGGCCCTGCATCACCTTCTTATTATTTTAATGAAACTGAAGTGCTTGAAGTTATTCAAGAACGTGAGCTGCTTTTAGAACAACACCAGCATGAATCTATTATGCGAAAAACAGAACGTGACATAAAAAAACCGAAAGGTCGCGGTCGCCCAGCTAAAGGTTAAGTTATGAATATTGTCGCCATAAGCCCAGAGCATGAATTAGCAATAAGCGTTGATGAAAACGCATGGGATAAATTACCCCAGAGTAAACGCAAGCTGGCACGTTCACGTGAAGAATTAATTATGCCTGTTATACAAAGCATGAAAGAAGGTGTAAGTGCGCGGGTAGCTATAGAGCATTTACTGGTTTCAATTGAAACCAGTAATGCCCCTGAAAAGCTTATGAAGCTAGCCATTGATTTGGGTAGAAAAAACAAAGCCCCCAGCATGGCGACGATTCAGCGCTGGATAAAAGATTATAAACAATATGCATTAGTCGGTTTAGTAAGCGGCCACATTGGTCGGCAACGTAAAACCTATGGCTGGGAAGCAAGAGCACTTTACTGGTATCAACAACCGTCAAAATTAGCGGTATCTACTGTTGCCGAGTTACTACAACAAGAAGGTGTTAACGATGTTACTGAAGACAGAGTGCGCCGCTATATAAATTCACTGCCCTTTGATGTACGGATGCGCAGACGCATGGGCACAAAGTTATTTAACGACACACAAAAACCTGCACGCATTCGTGACACAGAGTGCCTGCCTATTGGCGGCATTTATCAGGGTGATGGTCACACAATAGATGCCTACCTAGCTCACCCCATGACAGGCAACCCATGGCGGCCAGAGCTTACGGTGTGGATTGATGTGCGCAGCCGCTATTTAGTGGGCTGGTATATGAGTGTTGCAGAATCAAGTTTTTCTACTTTGTTTTCATTAAGCCACGCACTGATTACACACGATCATGTGCCAGCAGGTTTACATATAGATAACGGCAGCGGGTTTAAAGCCAAAATGATGCACGATGAATCTACAGGGTTTTATCAACGCTTCGATTTAAGTGTGATGTTTTCTATTCCTGGTAACCCGCAGGGTAAAGGTCAGGTTGAGCGCTGGTTTAGAACACTGAGAGACAAGTTTGATAAAACCTTTGAAAGTTATTGTGGTCACGACATGGCACCAGATGCCATTAAAAAATTACTGACTGATGTAAAGCAAGGCAAAAAACAACTACCCGATTTAAAAACCTATCTCGAAGGTTTAAAAAAATTCATTGCTTTTTATAACAACAGACCCCATGCCGCATTAAATGGTGAAACGCCAGCCAGCCTTTGGGCACAGTTAGAACGCGTGCCGGTTCATATGACATCACAGGCCATTATAAGGCCCCGCATTGAACGAACAATTCGTCGTGGCTCTATTACATTATTCAACCGTGAATATAGGCACCCCGAGTTAATAAAATTCAATACCCAGAAAGTATATGTTGAATACGACTTACATAACGACTCGATGGTGCGAGTACTTAAAACAGATGAATCTTTAATTTGTGATGCAAGCCTCACTCAGAAAACACTCTATGTAACAGATAGCCGGATGGAAGACATGCAACAAAACCGATTAAAAGGCCAGTTAAAACGTCTTGAAAAACATGCCGATGAAAAACGCGCCCAGGCAAAAATGTTAATTGATCATGAAGAAGTTGCAAATGAACTGGACTCAGATGATCTGCCAGAAGGGTTAGAGCAGCATAACTCAGAACCTTTGTTTGATATTGATGATGACGAAGGCGCTGAGGAAGTAAAAGTAAATTTAAATTTCGATGACATTGATTATTAATAAAAACTAAAGGTGAATATATGACAAAAATAGTAAAAGAGCATGTGCAAAGTTTAGTGAAAATACCGGCTGAATTTTCTAGTGCGTATTCTGGTGAAGACCAGCGCATGGTAGTTGAAATAATAGATTGGCTGAACGAGGGGCAAGAGCACGACCCTGGCTTTGATAACCAGCGCTCTCAAACAAAGCTGTGCACGGCAGCGGGTTTAAAGCCATCTGCCGTTAATTCAATATTGCGCGGTAAATACCCGAGCCCACCGAGTGAAAAATTAGCACAACTTCTCGACACCATCACCCGCCAGAAAGAGCGTGAAGATGAAAACATAACAGATAACCCTTTTGTTGAAACATCGGTTTACGTGTCGGTTCGTGCAGCCTGTAAACGCGCCCATAAATACAGAAGCTTCAGTGTTGTGTCTGCCTTTGTGGGAACAGGTAAAACCAAAAGCTTAAAACGCTACGCTGAGCTGCACCCAAATTGTATTGTGATTGAAGCTACGCCCGATATGAATACACCTGTTCTGCTGCGCGAGCTGGTTTATAAATCAGGCGCTATTGTGCATAAAACACATAAGTGGAGCAACGGCACCAAGAGCGACATGATGGAGGCAATCATCACCCGACTGACCGGCTCAGATAAATTAATTATTTTAGATGAAGCCGACAAAGTAACACCTCAAACACTGGAGTTCATTAGACGCATATCAGACCTTGCAAAAGTCGGGGTGGTTTTATGCGGCACAGAGTACTTGCAACCGATGATACGCGACCCGCGAGGCCGCTTTGGTCAAATATCATCACGCATACTTTACTGGTCGCCCGTTATTAAAGGCATAAAAGAGCACGATGCAAAAAGCATTGTAGAAGCCGCGCTGAGCGACGAAGCAAAATTAACACCTGAAATACACAAAGCTTTTTATGAAATGTGCGATGGCTCTGCACGGGTATTGGCACACAGTTTAATAACCGGTGTTAGAGATTATGGCTTGCGTAAAGGTAATGATTTAACACCAAGTATGATTTATCAAATTGGTGAGCAACTACTGGGCTTTGAGCGGCCTAATAAATAAGGAGAGCATGATGTCAGAGAAAATAAATAGACGTGCAGAAAGTTATAGCGATGAATACATTGCACACTACGGCGATATGTATATGACCTATGACAAGCTGCACAACTTAAATGGCCGTGGCATTCGTTTTGAAGCTTTTCTGGCTTCACCTGAACGTTACATGGAAATTATAAATCAAACAGAGGGTATTCAGGATCTAGTTGAAAAACACGAGCTTGAAATTGAAAGCCTTCCGGGTGGCGGCACACGTTATGGCGCTTTTTTTCAACACGTGAGTAAAAAGAAAAAACAACGCCATCATCGCAAAAGTCATATTAACGAACAGAGGGTACACGCATGAATCCGACAATTGAAACGATTACAGGAAAAGTTGTTGATTTGGTTACACCACATGTTGACCAGATTTGTCTTGAAGATATTTTTTATGGTTTAAGTCGTATTGCACGCTTTAATGGGCACACGATAGGTGAATTTCCTTATTCGGTAGCCCAGCACTCTATATGGTGCGCTAAGCTAGCTATGAAGTATTTCGGGGCTACTCACACCACGGCTTTAAAAGTGTTATTACACGATGCACATGAAGCCTACACTGGCGATATTGTAACGCCACTGAAAATGACCAACAGCGTAAACGTAAAACCATTACAAAACCGTTTGCAGAAATTGATATTAAACCATCTCGATATCATGCCACCAACATCTGAAGAAAAAGATTTAATAAAAGTTGTAGATAATTACGCTTTGGCAATTGAGGCTTTCACACTTACAAAATCAAAAGGTAGCGACTGGGGGCTGCCTGTGCCACCACTTAAACATTATTCAGTTTGGCAGCAGCCTAAAACACCAGATGAGGCCTGCACTGAAATATGGAACACCTACATTTTATTAATCAACAAAACACCTATGAAGCAGTTATGCGCCTAGAGATAACATGCCCAACTTGTGGTGACGAGTTTGACTTAGGCCTTGCTCGAAATGATGACGACTGGCGAGAACTGGTTGAGCTGGTTTTATCACTGCCCGATTTAGTGCACCGCCCCATGTGGCAATACTTAAGTTTATTTCAGGGCAAACAAAAGCTGCGTTCTTTAAAAATGCTGCGAATTGTTAAAGAGCTTCAGCCGTTAATTAAAGCAGCAGCAATAAAGCGTGGGCATGAGACCTATGCCGTACCAGCAGAACAATTTGCAAAAGCCATGACCTATCTGGTAGATACCCGCCCACCATCATTAGTATTGCCATTAAAAGGCAATGGTTACTTACTGGGTTTGTTAGCAAACCGTGCCGACCAGGCAATAGGTAAAAATGAAAAGCAACATGAACATAAGTTAAGAAACCGAAAGCAAACTAAAACAACGGGCAATGCATCGCATGCCATGTATGTACCAGGACAAAACCAAACCGATGATTCAACCTTTATTAATCCGGCAGAGTCATTAAACCCAAATATTAATAAACCAACTAAAGAGAGTTAAGCCATGTCAGAGCAAGCTGAAAAATACGAAACTGAAATACCCAGGGGTTACATGATGGATGCTAACGAGCACCTCGTGCCCACAAAAACAATTAAACAAATTGATCTAGATAGAAACAAACTGGTGCTTGATGTTGTTAAAAAGGCCAAAAAAATACGTGACCCACTAGCAGCATTTAAAAAAGAAACGGGCAAACGTATTGAGGCTTTTATTGAGCACTCTGCAAAACAATATGATGCATCGGTAGGCGGTAAAAAAGGGAATGTTTCTCTTTATTCATTTGATGGAAAATTCAAACTGATGCGCACCTACAGTGACACGCTTCAGTTTGACGAACAGATACAGGTTGCAAAATCTTTAATAGATGAATGTCTGGTGATTTGGTCAAAGGGTTCGAACGTGAATATTAAAGCCATTGTGCTTAAAGCGTTTAAAGCTGATAAGCAAGGCAACCTTAGCATTCAACGTGTGCTCGAACTTAAGCAACATAATTTTAAAGATGAAAAATGGGTGCAAGCCATGAAGGCTATCGATAACTCAATGCATTTGGTTGGCCGCAAATCGTATATCAGAATTTATGAACGTGATGAATCTGGTCAGTACCAACCCATGTCATTAGATATTGCATCGTTATGAGTGGCGGTGACGATTTAACGGTAGATGATGTTATGGAGGTAGCCTGCCAGATGGCACAGGAGTTACAGGTGTTTGTAGATGATGCTAAGGAGTGTGGCTCAGATTTACCTGGTACACGTGCGCTGATAAAAGACTTTGATGAAATAAACCAGCGCTGGAATAACTGGTTTCAACATATGGCTAATGATTCGGATTCGAACATAGCCGCATTAAATATACCGGAGGCATGAAAATGTCGAACAAGATATTGAATAAAAAAATTAGCAGTTTAATTAATGCATCAGTCGATGACTGCAAAATTTCATTAAGCACCTGTTCAAACCCTGATTTTTTATGTGACTTGTTAATCGAGTGTAGAAAAGTTGGGCACATGTCTCGTGAGAACGTGGTAAGGCAGCGAATTTCTAAACTGGTTCGAACTAGAGCTAAATAACAAAGGATTTAAATCATGAAAAAACTAATAACGATATTGTGCTTATTATTCTCATCACATAGCTACGCAGGAAATACATATTTCTTCACAGGCGTGTTTGCATATGATGATGGGCAAAGCGGCACACAACTGGATTATAACGGCTTAAGCCCTAATGCGTATTATGGCATTAAGTACTCTCATGAAATTGATGAATACATAATTATCGATGTAGGATTTAAACATGAAACGAGTACGGGATTTAGAGAGCTGGGTAATGGCTTTAATGGTGTATTCATTCAAGGTAACTTGTTGTTGTTTTAACATCAATTAATTCAGGATATAACAATGAGCAATCGAAATAAATACTACGGCCTATTACAAATAGGTAAAAAAATGTTAGCAATGGATGAAGACACTTATCGCCAGTTTCTGGAGCAACACGGGGCTAAAGAAAAAAACGGTCGCATTTCAGCCAGCACAATGAAACTGGGTGAACTGGTGGCGGCCGTAGCTGATATGGAAAAAAGAGGCTTTGTAAGAAGCCGCAAGTCAGCAGTTAACATTAATAGCTGGCGTACGCCCCGCATTAAAAAAATAACCGCACTATGGTGCACACTGGCTGATGCTGGTGTGGTGCGTAACCGTAGTGAAAACGCCATGCATACTTTTTGCAGCAAACAAATGAAAGCCGACAAACTTCAATGGGCCAGTGCAAGTGATTTAAACAAATGTATAGAGGCTTTAAAAAGCATGGCACATCGTAAAGGAGTAAAACTTAGTGCATGATGAAGCGCTACAATGTGTTGATGTAACCATGCTGCCATTGCAGGCACGTGACCTTGCTAAAATCATCGGGCTACCTGATACGCTTAAAATTTTAAAAGCCTACGGTGGTCACCGTTTATTTGTACCCAACGGCACAAAGAAAGACACACAGCTTCAATTGCTAATTACTGAAGAAGGCTATATTAAACTCTGTAAAAGTCACTTGGCGGGTAGTCGTTTAACATTACCCAAAGTTGATAAAATAATAGAGCAGATTCGCAACCATCACATTAGAACGTCCAGTGATGTTAATAAAGCGACTTTTGCACGACAATATGATTTAACTCAACGCCATGTTCAGCGCATAAGAAATGATCATGAAGAAAACCCAACACTTGACATGTTTGATGACCCAGTGGGATGATAGCGTCTCACCTTTAGGTATTTAACCTTCTTCGGGGAGACACATGTCTCCCCTCATTTTTTTCCTCTCTTTAATCCATGCTATCAGTCATGGATACAAAACATTCAATATTAGAAATAGCACTCGAACATCTGTTCGGACTGGAGGGCGGTTATGTAAACGATCCCAACGACCGAGGTGGTGAAACTAAATACGGCATCTCAAAAAAAGCCTACCCTAAACTTAATATTCAAAACTTAACCATCGACCAGGCAGCTGCAATTTATAAACAAGATTACTGGGACGTTTGTAAATGTGATGACATGGATGCAGAAATGGCAGTGGTGGTTTTTGACACAGCAGTTAACAGCGGGCCACGACGAGCCGCTATGTTCTTGCAACAAGTAGTCAAATCAAAGGCAGACGGTGTAATTGGTAAAAACACGATTGCCTCTCTTCGTAAACGAACCGTTCTTACATCTATTGATGATTTAGTTATTCAATATTTAGGGCTTCGCGCTCAGTTTTATCATGACATTGTTCGCGGCGACTCACGACAGGCCAAGTTTTTAAAAGGCTGGTTCATTCGTTTATTTAAACTGCAAAAATTTTCACTGGGAATGTAATGGAACCAATCAGTATTGTAATGGGTTTAAGTAAAATCATACCAGCCGTTGCAAGCTGGTTTGGTAATGACGATGATGCAGATACAGCAGAAAGTATTATTGATATTGCCAAAGCTGTAACGGGCATTGAAGACCCGCAAGATGCTGCAGAACAAATTAAGAACGACCCCGCATTACATATTCAATTTCAACAAGCCATGCAGCCCATTATTATTTCTCGCTTAGAAGAAGACACAAAACGGCTACAAGCAACAAATGAAACTATGCGAGCCGAGTATGCAAGCAAGAGCTGGTATATCTCTGGCTGGCGGCCGACCTTTGGTTACATCGTGGCTTTCTCCTGGTTGTTTATGATGATAGCTATGGGCGTGTCTATTTTAAAAAACCCAACGCAAGCACCAACTATTATTGCGGCCATGTCAAACCTTTCATTCATGTGGGGTATCGCGCTGGCAGTACTCGGTGTAAACGTTCAGCAACGCAGTAAAGATAAACAACTCTCTGCAGGTCATGCGCCGATGCCAGGGCTTTTATCATCACTCACAAAAAAGTTCTTAAAATAATATGACTGAACGACTACCCGACCCAAGTGATGTTGCCAGCGCCGTTGAAGAGAAACAACGAGAGCTTTCAATTCAGGCACATCTTAATCGCCCAATAGAAACACCGTTGAAAATTGACGGTGTTCGTGTATGTAAAAGCTGTGAAGAGATCATACCGCACGAGCGTTTACAGGCATTGCCGTTATCGGTTCGATGCGTTTATTGCCAAAATGATTTTGATAACCTGAATATGCATAAGGCCTGATTATGTCTGATCTAGAAGAAATCAACAGATCAATTGGAAATTTGGAGGGTAAAATTGATTTAATGCTTAAAGAGCAATCTCGGCAAAATAAACGAGATGAAACACTTGATGCACGGTTGAGAACCACGGAGGTTAAAGCGGCTCGAAATGGTTTGGTGTCAGGTGGCCTTATTGCTATAACAATAAGCATTATTAAAGAATCTATTAAAAGCGCTACGGGTTAACGTGTGGCATATTCTGAAGAAAAACGACTCGCGGTTAGGCGCTCATTTGTATATGACAAAAAGTCATTACAACATGCCGCTGCTCTTCATGAAGTAAATTATCAAACTGCCCGTGCCTGGAAGAAAAAGTCTAACCATGATGGTGATAACTGGGATAAGGCCCGCGCAGCCTCTCGTATGGCTGGTGGCGGTGTTGGTGAAATGTCTGCAGAAGTGCTGGAAGATTTCGCACGATTATTTCAAACCACAATAAAAGATTTAAAATATGGTGAATACACCGCTATTCAAAAAGCAGAAGTATTAAGTCGCCTCTCAGATGCATACGCCAAAACCATGAAAGCAGCGGGTGGTTCTAACCCTGAAATTTCAACATTAGCAGTTGCTATGGAAACAATTAAAGAGCTAGCCACATTCATAAGAAAAAATTCTCCCGAAGACCTGGAGCGTTTTGTTTCAATTCTAGATCCATTTTCACAACACATTAACAGGGTGTTAACAAATGGAAAATCTTGAATTTTTAAACGAGCGGAGTTTTCTTAAAGAGATAGATGAACTTCAGGTAGCGCTTCGACAATCAATTGAAGCATTTGCAGCGGGTTTAGATGATAGCCCCGAAGCCATTAAAGAACGCAGAAAAAAGGTACTTAACGGTGACTTTAATTTCTTTGCCTACACTTATTTTCCTCACCACATACGTGGTGAGTCATCCGATTTTCAAGCCAATTTCTGTACTACCTTTCCACAGTTACTTAATAAGGCCGAGGGTTGCAAGCAATGGTGGGTTGCGCCACGTGGTGAAGCAAAATCATCACTACTCACAAAAGTGGGGCCTGTGTTTATTGCTGTGCTTGGTTTACTTCAAAAGCCTGAAATACGTGCAGCTCTTGGCATTAATAAAACTCCTTCTTTCCTGGACTACGTGGTGTTACTCGGTGCCGAAACCAAAATGCCCACTAAGTTGTTGACGGTGGTTAAAACAGAACTAGAAAGCAATGCGATGTTGCGCATGGACTTCCCAGAAGTTTGTGGCCGTGGCGCTGTTTGGAAAGTGGGAGAGTTAGTCACCAAAACCAACGTGAAGATAGAACCCTTTGGGGCGGAGCAAGGCATTCGCGGAACATTCCACGGTGCCAGCCGCCCCAAAGTTATTATGGGTGATGATTTAATCACCGATAAAGAATCTAAAAGCCCAACTGAAAGAAACAACCGCTGGGATTTTTTAGAGGCAGCAATAGATTACCTTGGCCCACCCGATGGCAGTGTTAAATATTTTGGTGTGGGCACTATCTTAAATAAAGACGATTTAATTTCACGCGCTAAAAACACAATCGGTCATGTGGTTAATCACTTTAAAGCCATTGTTAGGTTTCCAGACAATATGGATTTGTGGGAGAAGTGCGAAGAGCTAATGCGAAATGAAGATCGCAAAGCCGAAGAACAAGCCAAACAAAAAGACCAGGTGTTAACAGATGAGCAGCTGCCTTCGTATAAATTTTATTTAAAAAACAAACGCCGCATGGATAAAGGGGCAAAAACCTCATGGCCATCGGTTCGTTCATTGTTTTATTTGATGAAGCAAAAGGCTAAAAATCGCAGAGCATTCGGCACCGAAATGCAGGGCGACCCACGAAGTGATGAAGACAAAGTATTCACAGGCATGACATTCTGGGTGCAAAAATTACGTCACTGGGTTTACTTCGGTGGCTGCGACCCGTCTATGGGCAAAGGCCAAACCTCAGACCCGAGTGCAATTTTAGTAGGTGCATGGGATACCGAAACCAGCAAACTTCATGTGGTTGAGGCACTATCAAAACGCCGAGTGCCCAGTAAATTAGAAAGTGATTTAATCGCTGTTCAACGTGAATTTAATTGCCAGGCAATCGGTTTTGAAAACAACACAGCTTTTGAATACATGCGCACCGATTTTCGCCGCCGCGCGCTGGCCGATCATGGTGTGGCATTACCTTTAGTTGGTGTTACCGCAACGGTAGACAAAGCGGTGCGCATCGATTCACTAGAACCTTACATTAACGACATTGTGCCTCAAATTTTATTTCATGCAAAACAAACACAACTGCTCGACCAGTTAGATGAGTGGCCAGAAAAACAAACCAATCACCATTTCGATGCACTCGACGCACTGCACATTTTATGGATGATTGCATCCTCTCGCTCAACTGGCCTGCCAAAAATAACAACATCAGGTCGAGGCCGCCGTCCAAGTAAAGGTATATCAGGTTATTAATCATGCAAGATACAGATATTAAAAAAGCATCAAAGGGTACGTTGAAATCTGAAATTGCAACACGCTCAAACGATCCTAATTTTTATGCAGGTCTTTCTTTTTTACCCAACCCAGATGAAGTACTTCGAAAAATGGGTAAATCTCAAGAGGTATTTGATGCCATTACTTTAGATAGTCACGTGATGGGTGAAATGCGTTCTGTTCGTTCGGCATTTTTGGGTTTTGAATACAGGCTAACCGCTGGTGGTGATTCAGCTTCTGATATTCATGCGCTCGAATTGTGCCAAAAGATAATGGCCGATAAACCCGCGCCCGGCATGCAATGGTCTGACACTATATGGAACATGGCGCAAGGCGTGTTTCGTGGTTACAAGGTTCATGAAACAGTATGGAAAAAAGAAGGTCAATTTTTAGTACCTGATAAAGTCGTCGATAGGCCAAATCGACGCTTTGTTTTTTCACCCGACAATGAACTGCGCTTATTAACTCAAACCAGCCAAACTGATGGTGAGTTATTGGGTGATAAAAAGTGGCTGTTAACACGTCATATGCACAGTTATGAAAACCCATACGGTATTGCAATTTTTAGTGCCTGTTTTTGGCCATATATATTTAAGCATAATGGCTTTAAATACTTTATGAAGTTTTGTGAAAAATATGGCATTCCCTGGGCAATAGGAAAGTACCCTCAAGGCACACCGATTGAAGAACAAAATCAATTAGCCGATCAATTAGCAGATATGATCGAAGATGGTGTGGCGGCTATTCCTGCAGATGGTTCTGTAGAATTATTAGAGCATTCAACATCTGGCGAACTAGTGCATGAGCGTTTGATAAATGTCTGCAATAAAGAACTCTCAAAAGCACTCACATCTCAAACGCTGGCAACCGATATACAAGGCGCTGGTTCACGTGCAGCCAGTGAAACCCACCGTGAACGTGAGCAGTCTGTAAATGAGTCAGACCGCCAAATTATATGCGACACATTTAACCAGTTATTTGCATGGGTAACCGAGTTAAATTTTGCAGGTGCAGTGCCGCCAAAATTTGAATTCTTTGAAGAGGCCGAAGCCAGAAAAGACTGGACAGAAGTTTTTGAAAAAGCTCGAAATTTTTTAGATGTGCCAAAGGCATTCGCTCACGACCGCTTGCAAATTCCGCAACCGCAAGACAATGAAGATGTGCTACCACAAGGCACCAGTCCAACTACAACAAATTCACCGCAGTTCAATCAGTGCCCAAACTGCGGTGGTGGTCATGATTTTGCAAAGCAAAATACAGACGATGTGACTAGCAAACTCGCAGACCAGGCAGCAACTCAGGCAGAGAAATTAATTGCCGATTTAACCCGGCCAATTAAAGACCTTTTAGCCAACTCAAAAACATTAGAAGAATTCAGAAAAGGGCTCGAATTCATAGCACCCGATATGGATGAAGAAAAACTCGCAGAAATGAATTCACTGGCATTTTTAACAGGCCTGTTAGATGGCATGAACGAGATTGAAAAAGATGACTAAATCATATAGGCCTTCTAATGCCACTGAAGGGTTTCAATTTGAGGATAAATTCTGCAGTCAATGTACGCGTGACACTTATGATATAGAAACAGAAAAAGGTGAGTTTTGCGAAATACAAAGCCTCACAGTTATGTTTAATATAAATGATGCCAACTATCCCGAACAGTGGATATACGACGAGTATGGGAAACCAATCTGCACTGCATTTACACAAGACCCTACAAAATATCGATGTGATAAAACGGTTGATATGTTTCAGGAAAAATCAGACCCAGCAAAAGATTATGTACATTCTCAGTTTTCAGGCCCTATAACAAAAGTACCATTTACCAGCCCCGAAGAAGGCTATCTAAAATGCTGCAGCTGTGGAACGGTATCTGAATTTAAAGAAAATTTAACATATGAAGAACAAAGCTGCTGCATACATGAAGAGTGTGACGGACAGATGTTTTGTAATAAATGGCCTAATTGGCAACTAGATCAATAATGAATAATTCACATGTATATGTCTATTACAGATGGCGTGGTTGGGTAGCAGAAAAATTAGCCAGGCATATGTCGGCGTTTTTTCTGCGTGAGTTTGCGCAGCAAGAACTTGATCAGGCTGTTCATTTTGAAAATGATAATAAATAACGGAAATAAATTATGAGTAATGAAAGTCAATTATTGAAAATAAAGATTATTGATGGGTTGCTTACTATGTCGATAGGTGTCGATGCTCTAAAAGTATCAATTGAAAGTGGGCGCGCGGATATGTTCTGTGATGGTGAGTTTTTTATTACAGATAAAGATGCTTTTTACCATGCATTGATATCAGAGCTAAAAAGTGAAGAAGAAGATGGTTCGACACTTCTTCACTTAATGTTAGATGCTGCGGCTTTAAAAGCTTATGGTAACGGAGCTCAAGGCTGTGATGTCAAATGAATTACGGCATCTTATTATTCATATTTTCATTTATGCTTTTACCTGCACTTCAGGGTTGGTTAATTGCAGATCCTAAAAGCACTCATGACCAACCAGTTACTATGGTCATAGTTGTATCAACACTGATATTTATTTGTATCGGTGCAGCAATAAAATACTACTTAAAATCTTAATAGGTGAATAATGAAACCGCTATTCATCCCACTATATAAAGAGTACTTCTTAAAGTTTAAAGCAGGTGAGCAAAACTGCGAGATACGCCCATATGATCATAGAGGCTGGAATGTTAAAAATGTATTTCCATCAAGGTTAATGACACTCTCTAGTGGTTACGGTAACCACGATCGAATCACTATGGAAATCCGAAATACTATGGTCACACCTGATTTACAAATGGAAAAAATACCTCAATGGCATATTGATGCGGTTGAGAGTATTTATGGTAAGCAACCTAAGTGGTTAATTGCATATGTGTAATAACTTTAACGGAAAGATAGCATGCCAGACCAACAACTAGGTTCAGTACCCTTCCAGGAGGCAATAGATTTCTTCAGGTCTAAACTTAATTTAACCACTAAGTTCTGGGATGAGATTACAGGCAAAGTGCACGCTAAAGCATTCACAGTGGCTGGTGCCACAAAGAATGATTTATTAAGTGATCTGCGTGAAGCTGTAGATCAGGCAATAAGTGAAGGCCAGAGCATAGGCCAGTTCCGAAAGAATTTTGATAAGGCAGTATCAACACACGGCTGGGACTACAAAGGCAAACGAGGCTGGAGAAGCCGAATCATATACGACACCAATATGCGCTCTGCCCATATGGCAGGCCGCTGGCAGCAGATTCAAAGAATAAAAGAACGTCGCCCATTTCTACAGTACCAAACTAAAGATAACAATTTAAAAAGGCGTAGAAAAGAACACCAAGCATGGGATGGATTGGTTTTACATATCGATGACGACTGGTGGGCTATGTTCTATCCACCTAATGGGTTTGGTTGTGCATGCACTGTTCGGTCTCTATCTCCCAGACAAATGACTAGAGAAAAACGCGACCTCGATCAGGCACCTGAAATTAAAGTTACTGAGCGTATCAATAGAAAAACAGGTGAGGTTTATGGCAAGGTGCCAGTGGGTATAGATGTGGGTTGGAATTACAATGTAGGCAAGGAATGGCTTAAATAAGTCCCTAATTAACACTAAATCAATCGATCAAATGTCATTTAAACATCAATTAATCCCTATTTAATGGTAATTTAAATCTATTTATTACCACCATTTCAACTATTTATTACTGGTAATTTTCGTTTTTTTGTATGTTTTTGTCTCATTTCATATGTAAATTAAAAAAAGAGCTGTTTTAGGTGATATGCCGGTCTAATGCAGTTTTCAGGGTTTTTTTGACGTTTTTGGTTTATCTCATTCCTAACATCCCCCCACACTTCGGGCTCCTGCCCTACACCTTACAGGTTATGCTTCGCATATTGAAGATCTCTCCAGAAGATCTTCTCGGGTATGACCGTATGATGTAGATGTTATCTTT
>Ga0316205_10001138_pt1 | contig 36769 bp, 42 predicted proteins | sample 3monthpyrite_MG_FD_204941 | JGI IMG/M metagenome (GOLD analysis project Ga0316205, IMG submission 204941) | Microbial mat bacterial communities from mineral coupon in-situ incubated in ocean water Damariscotta River, Maine, United States -... | ecosystem: Environmental > Aquatic > Marine >...
AAGGGGCCGTGAAGATCAAAATTAAAAGGTTTCCCTTTTAGCTCTAGAGTTGCCTGTGCAAACTCTGAACCTGTGATTATCTTTTTGCTCAAAGTCTAACTATTCTCCATTAATGGCAGTAGTCCAATCAAAAATCAACTTTTGGAATTTCTGCAACATCTCCGTAGCAACTTCCTGATTTCTGATTAAGTAATTCTGCATATCTGGTCTGTTTCCAATACCAAAACTATCTATAGACTCAAGCTTAGCTATGTCGACTAATGATAGACCTCCGAAAATCTCTTCAACCTCTTTTATCGCATCTTGGTCTTCGTACAAGTCTGTCAAGTTCTTGAACATAAGTGGCAATGGAGGGACAGCCCATCCATCTTCATCCAGAGATGCTTTTATATAAACTAAAATATCATTCTTAAATGGCATAGTCAAGGCACCATCAAGAGCTGATAAGTTTACCATTCCCCATGCTATCTCTTCGGCTAAATAAGGCACAACAGTAGAAGCATTTAGCTCAAGATTGTTTGATGCCTCTACTACAACATTAAAAGCGAAGATGTTTGTCCAAGCAGACGTAGAAGCAAGCACTGAAGCAATAGCTTTAATCTTCTGAGCATTAGCAGTGTTGTCTTTAAACATGATGTCAATAGCTTCCATCTCCATATCATGGATATCACCACTAACTTTGTCTGCTATATAAAAAAGAGGAAATACTGAAAAGTCACCATCTGGAAATGCTATTCTGTGAGACTCTGCATCCACAGATCCAATATGGTTTTTGAAGTTATCAAGTTTTTCAGCAAGTTCAATTACGCTTTTAGCTGCTTCTGTCATCTAAAGTCCTATTATAAATCTGATATGAAGTTTACCCAAATTTTGTTTGTTTTAACCACTGTTCCACCTAATCCATCATCTGTTTCAATATCAACATTGAAAGAATAAGATTGAGGTAAAGCATCTGGAGCAAATTCGTGGCTAACTTCCACATGGTAATCATTAACTCCCCATCCAGAGTTAACCATACCACTTCTATCTATCTCTACTTCTTGATTGAAACACCCACTGTCAGTAAGTGCAACATCAGTAGAGCTTATTCTGATGTCTGTAATCATACACCAGGCGCTAGGAATTTACCAAGCGTATTCTGAGCTTCTAGTGTCATGTCTTCAGCAACTTTCTCAAGTTTCTCAGCAGATACTGCTCCACCTTCGCAGATAGAAGAAGCGAAGCCAGCGAATGCAGACTCTACATCTTCCTCAGCTACTTTAGACAAGTCATTTTCATTGATAGTGTAGTGACCGATCACGATACTATTCTCAGAAGCAGCTTTCTCAAGTTCGCCCTCTTCATTTTCCATAAAAGGCGCATTAAATACATCGTATACTGAGTCGAAGATATCTAAAGCATTTGCTTCTTTATCTAACATAAATAGATCATAAGCAATTCCAGAATTAACAGACTTGTCAAAGCTTACGCTTCCACCAATCTCTTCTTTAAGGCTTGCAATCTTAGGAATCATTTCCTTGTATGCTGCATGTTGAGTCTCTGCAAATCTTTCACTTACTGACATAGCCAGTTTGTTAAGGTCACAAGGAGCTTCCTGAGCATATCTAATCACAGCTTCATTCATAGAGTCTGGAGAGATTCCATACTGCTCTGTAGCTATCTTATACAGCTTGCTTGAGGCTTCTACTCTTTCTGCAACGTCAAGACTGTTCATGTTTCCAATCAGAAAACTAGCAGACTTCTCTAAAGTTGCTTGATCAACAATAGGTAGTTTTTTAGAAGATGCTAAAAGGAACATATCTTCTGGGATACCTTCATCAAAAGAAGCCACCTTCACAAGAGATTCAGTCGCTACTTCTTCAATATTCCACTCTTTTAGAGCATTGTCGCATGCTTCTTTTACTAGAGGGTCTACATCTTGTCCTTGCATATATAATGCACTAACAACTGACATATCTGGAGAGTAAATTGGAAACTTTCTATTCACTGGGTCAGCAAATGCAGCATCTATAATATCGCCAAAGTCTGCGTCAATTGATGCAGTTTTCAAAAGGCCTGCAGCTTTTATATTGGACGGGTCTGTTAGACGTTCTTTTAAAACAGATAAGCCGTCATCATTCTGGATGTCAATCATTCAAAAGTCCTTAAGTGTATGTTTGTTAGCAAATTATACCATATCATTAGAATAAACTACTAAATCTTTCAGGAAGAGGTTCAAGAAATGGCTCATAAACGTATCCTGGTATCATTCCATCTACTAATATATATACTGTATCTGTGCCTGTTGTGTCTCCTGTAGGTGCCCAACCAAACATCCCCGCAACCTGAGTAAGCTGTGCTCCTACTGCTTCTCCAGCTCCAGCAGCAAACCCTTCGGCAGTTGTGGCTCCTCCAGCTATAACTTCAGATGTATCCCATGCACACCACCATCCGTCATCTGCATTATTACATATATCTTGCCAATGGTTGAATGTCCATTTATGAATACTGTTCCTTGTGTTGAAGGAAGCCAAGTCAGCTTTCCAAAGACCTGCAAAGTCATTGTTATCTAAAGCGGATCCTATCTCAGCGGGAACACCATCGATATCCTGCATGCTGTAAGTATGACAAGATGCTGTTCCACCATATCCTCTAAAAGATACAGATGTTGGAGGATTAGGGTTTCCGCCATAATTTATTCCAGTATACCCCTCTTCGAGATGATACATTACTGAATCGGTATTTCTTCTGTCTTCCATAATGGAGTTTTCCCAAGCTCTCATGTCCCAGAAGGCCTCCTTGAAATACTTTGTCTTCATATCCATTATGTAATAGTCAGGCTCTTTTATTTCAAAGCACTTGTCGTGGCTCTTCATGTCTTCTACCGTATAGGCTAAGCATACTCTATGTTTCTCTCCTATATAAGAAAAGAAGAATTTGTCAAGACGTGTAGTGAATGGCTCTGGGTCATTCAACCAATTCGGTATTGGCAATCTAAGATTGTCTGCACAACCTGGCATACATCTTGGATCTAGCTTCTTACAAGGGGTTCTTCTGATGAAATCACGGATAGGGTAATTCAAAAATACCAGCGCTGCTAAATAGTAATCGTGTTTAAGTAGACCTAGCCTTCTTGTGTTTGAAAAATAATAAGTTATTACATGATTCCCATCGACTCTTCTTACTTTGTCAATGTTATCTCTTCCTTCTACCCTTAAGTATGAATGAAAATCAAGATTCTCAACTTTGTTGTATTTCATTCTGTGGAGCATTGGGTAGTGCTTAGTGTCAGCTACTTCTTCAAAGTAGTCTTCTGGCATCTGCTTAGATAAAGATGGTATTTTAAACTCACATAGACAATGATTCCTAGAAGGATTATACTCGTGATGCATCTTAGCTGTAGCTACATCGAGGCTATCAACGCCCCACCCTTCTGCTATGTCAAGATATCTTAACTGATTGTTTACTGCTTCTATACCCAAGTTTTTTCCTTATTGAGATAAATTAAACATGGAGAATTTAAAACCAGAGTCAAATACATCTGGGAATGAACCCTCTGGCTCAACACTTGCATCATTTCCACCTATCGGCCCAAGTGAACATTCAAAAAGGCCAGACACTCCTCTAGCAAAGCTCAGGTATTTTCTAAAACTTCTGTAAGAGAATACGATACTTGTGCTGTTCCCATAAAACTCCATAGCATTCTTCTGTGCAGCAGCCTGAAATCCACTAGTCGGACCGCCATATAGAGAAGCAATGTCTCTGACTGCTCCTTCCCCTGTGTCGTATGTATCCTGAAGTGCTGTACCACAAGACATAGATGATGGGACTGCCGTGTACTGAGCTTGATTTCCGCCTCCTCCAGCACTGAACATGTCATCGAAACAAACTCTTCCGCCAGCCCATCTGAATGGCTTCATTGCGGTAGCCATGTGTGCTACTGCTGTATAGTTAAAGTCAAATGCAAACCCTTCGGCATATACATTTATTTCTCCATCATTAGAGAGAGTTGTTCCATACAGGGGACCTGATGATAATTTTCTACCATTCATCCAGCTTCTGGCTCTAGTGGGTTCTTTAAATGGGAGCCCAAGATCAGACAAGTGAGAAGTGATGGAGATGTTGCCATTTGCAGAAAATGTGTAAGTGACCACTTGATCTCCGCCATTCGTAGAAACTGTACCAGTATCCTTGTCGATATAAATCGTATGAGTCCCTTCTTGCATTTGAACATACTTAGAAAAAACTTTTATCTTCCCATCTCTAATTTTGAACAACGGTTTCCTCCACAGCAAAATATTGCTTAACTTTAATGCTAGTAGCAAGTTCATCCCCAGGAGCTGGTCTCTCTGGGAAAGCAGGGAATCTATTTACTGAATCTTGAGTGTCAGCATATATGATGTCATCTCCAAGTGTGTTGATTACAGACTTAAGAGCATTTCTAAATACTTCATCTATGCTTGACAGCAACTCAGACTGGTTTGCATTCAATCCGAAGTCAGCAGTATCAAGCTCAAAGTCTTCGATGTTCCAGTTTTCTACAACATCAAGATCTTCAATAAAAGATAGTTTAACCTGTGCTAATGATTTGCTCATTATATCTAAATCGGCTAGGGATTTACCTGGTGAGATCACAGCATTGACTGATATTCTTATGAACGCAGACATGATAGTCTCTTTTGTTGACATTGGATAATTACCATGTAGTTTTCTGGTGTTGATCGTGAAGATATGGTCAAACCCTTGGTACTCAAGATATGTAGTTGTTCTAAACTCACTACATATAATATCCGCAGGCTTCTCGTATGATTTACTGTCTGGACTAGGTTCAATTTCTTTGAGTTTTTTCTCCATGATGTCACCAACCCCAGATTTGTTTGGAGAATAAACTCCAACAACTTCTGCATCATCAACATACGCATAAGGTAATATGAAGTCTTTAGCGAACTCTTGAGTTGTGATGTTGAAGTCCATAAATCTTGCAGATAAAACGGATTCCCCAGCAACAGAAGGGAAGAACATTTTCATCCATATTGATTCAACTCTATCATGATGGTCTTCTAAAGAAACGAACCCTTTATTTACGCCAGACAGAGACTCTTCAGAGTAGACACTGTCGAGAGTGTCTGTGCTTAGGTCTATATGTAGTCTCATCCAGAAATCTGCATAAACTTCTTCTAGTGTAGTGTCTGGCAATGATAAAGAAAAATTGCTGTCTTCTGAGACAAATCCTTCCAGATCGACGGTTCCTAAAGTGAAGTGGCCAGGATAATACACAGGCTCTACTGATGTTCCTATCGTTACGGTTAGATTGGAGTCTTTACTTACAATGTTCTCGTAGTCACGATACAAAGAAATCTCTACATAGGGGCTAAGAACAAAAGGAGGTATGTCTACTATTCCTATCTCAATTTCAAAAGGAATTGTTTTTTCGCCACCATATGCCATATCAGGAACAGATATTCCAACACCTGTTGCTAATTCTGGAAGCGCAATTGCTCCTATGGAGTTCAAATCTGATAACAGCTTGTTCGCACACGCTCCATTTATTCCACAGTTGTCAATAATTCCAGAGGTTTTTGAACCTGATATGTTCTTGTTAACAAAGATAGTCTGCAGGACACTTTTGCTTTCCGATAGGTACACATGCGAATGAGAATCCACATACATAAATTTCATACCGCCAAATTCTAGCGCTACATCATCTTGATGTGAAAACGGCACCCCGTTGTAGAATTGAATATGTGACTGCTGGAAAACATTATTATCTACAAGACCTCTTCCTTTGTCGTTTATGATACTACTTAACACTATTGCATTGTAAGGTGCTGTAAAGAAGAAGTTTGTTCTATCTACAACAGTTTCCATGTATCTAACAGCGTCATCGATCACATATTGGTCGTAAGTAAACCCAAGATTAGTCTCATGGAGAACTTTTGCATATTTTCTATACTTAGCACTTGCTACTGTTTTTGCAGAAACCTCTGCCTCAGTAGAGTCTATTAATACCCCTGTCCCAGATTGCTGAGATGCAGCCAATAGCTTATCATCAGTTACATTATAGACATTATCTATTGAGTAGCTGTCCATATAGTCAGAAGCATGAATATGAACAACTGATCCACCAGTACTAGCAAGGGCTATAATAATAAAATCTCCATTATCCTCAGATTCCAATCTTATATATGGAGACAAATCATAATGAGGCATATTCCACTTATTGTCGTCTACAAAAACCTGTTCCCAATCTAATGTTATCGTAGGAAATTTCGCATCATTTAAAAGAAACATGCTTACTGTGCTTGCATCAAATCCTATGTCATAGAATTTAGTCGTAGTCACTTTTTTGAGGCTTCCATTGTTCATGAGCCAAGGAGTCTTAGGATGCACAACTTGTCCGTAGTCGTCTACGTATACATCTCTATATAAACCATCTTTTTTTGTCGACACAAGGTCAGCTAACAAGAACTTCATCCATGGAGAGGTCATAGGATCTACATCCATATATACTACAGATGGCACTTCGTAGCTAAGATCAACAAAATCAAATGTATTTCCAGCTAGGTCAAGTTCGTCAATCTCAGTGATAGAGAATTTCCCTATGAAGAAAGTCGTTCCCTCTATGTCTCTATGGTCGTTCCACTCAGCAAAAGGGATAGTGTATTCATTAAGATGTATAAAATCTTCTGGGTGATACACATTTAGAGTAGGAGACCATGGGTGACTATAATATGGCTCAAAGTCTACTATCTCATAGTCGTCTATTGCTGCCGTCAACTGGATCATGGTCAACCTGGATGATAATACTGGTCCAAATGAGTCAAAGTCTCTATCTGTTGTAAAGCTATAAGTAGTAGCTTCCAAAGATTCACCGTCAACCATTAGACTCATGGGAGGAGAATAGATGTTAATATCATCTGCATGAACATAAGAGAATCTTACTGAGTCTATTCCAGCTAAGTCTATTGTTCCTAAATTCTCATTTCCATCATTAGTCGAAGGTATGTATGACGCTTCTGCGGTAGGCTCAAAAACCATAGCAGCCTGGTCTACTTTATCAAATGATATAAGCTCTGGAAAAGAAGCCCCAACATTGAATAGCTCAATGAAAGTGTCTATCAAGATGTGAGTGTCTTGTATTTTTGCATAGTAATTATAATCTGTATTGTAAGGCCAAAAGTTTTGTCTAAAACCAACAACTTTTGCTTTATTAGCCTTATGTAGGATTTCACTGTAAGCACTATCTTTCAGAAACCTAGAGTCGCCAATAATAACATCAGCCACCTGTACTTGAAAGTCTTGTAAAAGCTTTAGCCCAAGAAATTTTATCTCATCTGGTATAGCTATGTTTACGGAAGAGTAATCATCAAGAGTTGTATACCGAACCGTCTCTTTATAGTTAACAACAAAAGGAGGACTGAAAATGCTTGACAGGTTAATACCCTCTACTGTGTCAGAGACTTCAACTTCTGCGAATACATTAATGATCGAATCGAAAGACTCTACTCGTCCTCTTGTCGTCTCGAATGGCTCTATAGAAAATGAGCTTAGAAGCTCTATATGGTCTTCTAGTCTCTTTAGCTTATATACATCGATGTCAAGTTGATTAGATACAACAACCCCGAAAGAGCTGTCATAGAAATCAAATATCTGATCATCAGAGTAAACACTATTAAAGTCAATGTATCCGTTAGCCATTATTAATCACCAGTAAATTATCAGGTATAGAGTAAATATCTTCACCATTATACATTAGGTTTGCGGAAAATCTTTGATCATCTGTGCTGTACGGGAGTAGACTGATTTTGTCTGTGTATGTAAAAGTGCCGTTATAATAGACAGGGTTGAGAAAATTGTCTATTATTAAACTTATTCCAAAAGAACCATAGAAATCAGAAAACGATGTTATATTATTCTCTGCGTATATGCTAATTCTTGGACCCTCAGAAATGCCAACCAAATCTATAATCTCATAGTACTTGAATCTTGCCATCTGGTAGTTGACGTCAGTCGTATCTATAGTCTTGGTGTATCTAGGAGAAATGATTATCATATCGCCTTCTACTCTTCCTGATGCCTCAACAGCATTTTCGTCTTGCTCAGAGAAGACAGTATGCCCATTTCCATTACACAGAGACTCTGGAGTAGTTATGCTATAGTTGCTAGCCATTAAACCCACTAAAGTTATATCACTACTGCTTGCTTCACCAAGATTATCTAGGGCGAATACCTCAAACTTCTCTTTTTCTGTAAAGTAATTTCCTACGTCAGAAGAGATATCGTCTACATAAGATTCTTCATGATACCAACTAGCAATGGCTTCATCTCCAATGTCATGAGTTATAGTATTAAGGAAAAGATGCTGAACGATAGTCTTTCTTGTTGCCGCAGCATTAAGGAATTGAATGTTAGTGTTTTTTAGATCCCTGACAGGAAGAGATTGAAATTCCCCTACGTATTCAAACCCAAAGAGAAGTTTCCAACTATCATCTATAGAGTATTTTGATGCTGGAGACTCAGGATAGAAGTTTACTTTAAACCCAGTAATCACCTTAGACTCCTGTACTTCCTCTCCTTCATTTGGAACAGAAGCTATATTTAAATACCTAGAATCTTTGAATGTGGCATGCTGGTTTGCAAAATCAACCTTGATGCCTATCCCTCTATTTTTCAAGTCAAGCTTTTTAATATGTACATCTAAAGATAACGTGTCTTCAAAAGTGGCTTCATAATCTATAATATCTCTCTTGACGGAGAACTCTATTATCCCAGATCTTACAGGCTCTAAAGGTTTATATACAAACGACATATTTATGTCTTTTGATGTGTACCCCTCTAAATTTTGTGGTTGCAAGAACACTATCTCTCCTACCACTTGACGCTTCGGTAAAAGATCTAGAATCCTAGTCATAGAGAAGTCTATAGGATTTGAAAGTATTGGCGTTAAAGAGTAGTCATTAACTAGGGTCAGATGACCTATATTATAACTATTTTCTTTAAGGCTAATACTACCTACTTTAATACTAAATATTGACGGGTTAAGATATGACTCTAAATCTTCAAATCTTGGCAATGGAATATCAGCTGCTATAGCAAAGCTGGACTCAAAACCAAAACTTACTGAAGATATATGAGGAAGCTCCAGCGTCTTAGACTTCAAGAAAAAATCACTATAGACATTCGTCTTAACCAGAGAGTTAATAGCAAAGTCAACATACCTTGTTCTGGTTATGCTTGACTCGAAATCGAAATCCACAGACCTGAAGAACACTAAAGAACTAGCGAACCCAAGGTCAGTAAATGCGTTGTGCGTATACTTTGCTGTTAAGGATAGATCTACATGGGATAGCGCATGATTATAGGATGTTTTAAGTGAAAAGTCTGCTACTGGAGTCTTCTCAAAAGAAGAAGATAGGCTAAAATCTCCAGTAGTGTCCATCATCTGAGACATCAAATGATAGTCGTAAAAACTTCCGTTATCGAATTTAGAAGCAAACTCTAAGTCAGAGTATATGCCAGAAGTTATTGATGATGATAATTCATAGTCAGTAAAGGTTAGGCTTGAGGTAGCCGACTTTAGCCAAAAGTCCTTCATTGAAAGACCTTATGCTGTTACATCGTCGAAATGCGTTCCCATTTGAAACTGATTTATAATTTCTGCATCGATTGCGTTAGACACATCAATTGTCAGTTCAAGCCAGAATGATTTCTTTTGCCCAGGCAGTAACGACTGTTTAGCCCCATTACAAATAAACCCTTCGTTTGCTGGAATGCTTGATGTACTCGTGTAAGCAGTTGTAAGAGTAACCACAGCTAAGGCTGTATCCGTTCCATGGTCAGCAACTGTATCAACAACCCCTCTGTATGTAGCTCTAAAATATCCGTCCACAATAACAATCGGATCCCCTGTTTCAAAAAGAAGCTTGTCTGCAATAGGGATTGAAATACTCATGGTTCCAGCAATTACAGTAGACTTAATAACTGAGTTTACAAGCTTTTTACCAAGAACAAAGTCCTCTCCAGCTTCAAGAGTGTCGAAATCATCTACTGTGGCAGCTGTGCTTCCAGCTACAATCTCAACAGCAACATCTCTATCGAAAGTGATAGTGCTTAAGGTTGGAGAAGATACTACGATATAAGACAAGCCACCTATTTCAAACTCTCTTCCTACAAAGTCAGCAGCTACTGCAGTCACTGGAGAAAACGTATCTATGTCAATGCTTGTTCCAGCAGCTACAGCAGATACATCCCCGCTTAGTGTGCTCGTAATATTGAATTCATAATGAGCAGACTCTGTTGCTTCATACAACTTAAGTCTATCTGGTGGAGCAACATCTTGCTTGATGTAAAAGATACAGTCCTGCATTTTTCTTGTAGTAGATTCATTTGATACAAAAACCTTTGCATACCGAGTGAAACCAGTCTCTCTCTCAGTTGCAGATATCTCTGGGAAGATACTATGCATAGTGTCATTTGTAATCTCTGTTCCTACACCTTTACCATTAAGAGCTGAATCTGTAAAATCAATAAGCTCTGAATTGTAATACTTTACTTCACTAAATAAAATTCCCATAAATCAACCTTCTGAATATATAAATCTTGAATGAGGAGAGTAATACCTCAATGCATCGTACTCTTTATTGAGCATAATTATAACGTATTTATGTAAGAATGGAGACAAGTCCATCCATTCCCCTGCATCTATACCAACTGTTATACCATATGGAGGCTGGTAGCCCTCCAAGTTAGTGCTAAAGCCCTCGATAGACATGTCTATTCCTATAGATGGCTCCCTTAGCAAATCTGTCTTTTCACTATAATGGATAATTGGAGAATATTTATCATTCTCTATTATCTCCATTGCAAAGTTATCTACAAGATTTACTATTTTACCAAAAGAGGCATTATACCCTCCTCCATCAGACTCGCTGGACTCAAGTGTAAACACACCGTATTGAATCTGATCTGAAATACTATAGAAATCTACAGGACGGCTTATTGCACTCTCATAACCAACGGTCTCTGCTGAGACAATACTTTTAAACTTGTGTCCTCTTGTGTAAAATGTAGTCTGATTGGTGAAGAACCCGCCAGCATTATACCCTCTCCCGACTATCACATTAAGATAGTTTGAATCCGATAGCAAGTATTCTGGAGAGTAATTGAATCCACTTGCTACGTCCAAAGAGAATAGATCTTGATAGGCATGCTTCCCGTTCAAGTAGCTTCGCTCTGCTCTACACTCATCACTGTTGTCTAAGCAATAATCTTCTATGGTTAAGTATGAGATAGCGTTATTGTCTCTCATCCTGAAGTGGGACGCCATTCCAAAGTCGGTAAACGGCTCTCTTATTAGAGCAGTCTTGAAATCTATTTTTACAAGCTGGTATCTTGATGGTAATATGTAAAATTCTGAGTTTACAAGCCTTAAATTAAAGGCAAAATCAAATACCGTAGATTGCAATTTACACCTTTATAGTTGTTGATTTTATGATATTGAGCAAGTGAATTTGCTCTATTTCATCTCTTCTTAGACCAGGGGAAAGTATTGCTATTTCAGAGAAATTACCAACCATGTAATACTCTGGGTCAAACACGTCTTTCTCTGAGTCTTGACCGAAGAACACCTTCTCAACAGTAGTGTTTTCATCAGATCCTAAGACTATGTCATTTAGATCAGCAGGGACAGCTCTCGGTCTTCTTAGGTATAGCTCATATACGCTGTAAAGGTTTTCAAAAGTTATAAACCCAGATTCATGAAGAAGCTTTTTAGAACAAACATCTTTTGCATCAAGCCCACCATTAATAGGATGTGGCGCTGGAAGAAGCATACATACATCAGTGTACGTTCTGTATGCCTCCATAGCTCTCCACAGGTATATCTTTTCTGTAGGTGTTAACATTCTTTGTTCTGGCCATATCTGCTTCCCGTTTACATGAATAAATGTCATATACTCGTTCTCATCTTCAGCATCATACTTCTGGTTTTCAACTGTAAAGGTTATGGCATGTTCAAAGTTTTTCTCAAGGACGAAACCAGTATTTACCCATTCGTCACTATACTGACAGTTGTACATGACTTCACCATCTTTGTTTAGCCATAAAGTGATATGGTGTGTTTGGAACCCAACGTCAGTAAGTCCATAGCCCATCTCGAATAATACTGTCCCTCTATTTGCATACTCAGAAACTGAAGTGTTTACATGAACGGAAAACTCATCCCCTATTGAAGCACCGTGAGCAGACAAGTCTATGTACCCGTTTCTCTCGACTTTTAGCATATCTCCTACGCCAAACAAGTTGCTCTTTATTCCTGTCCCAACTAAACACTGATGAGTGCTTCCATCTTTGATATTTTCTAAATACTGAACACTATTATTTGAGGTTACACCATTAGTGGAATAATGCACAAGTCTATTGTCATCTAAGTCCATCTGACCTATTATCGGGTCTTGTCTTACATCTAAAGTAGGACTAAAGAAATTTAGAGAATACTTTCTATGACTATACTCTTGGTATCTTGTATAAATTGCTAGCTTTAAGATTTTGAAATAATTATTAGACAGGACCTCATTTACTTTTGGTATCTGAGCATATCCCTTGAACCCACGTTGCTCAGATGTTATTCTGTATTTACCAGTACCGTATACATGGATAATATCGCCATTCAGAAGTTCTACTTTATTTACACCAAAAGGACATATCGCAATCTGCAAGAAGCCTCCACCAGCTGGAACCTCTTTGCCTTCATAGAAATTTGCAAACATGTGGATATTGCTATTATTTGGGTAATAAGACATTACCTCAAAATCGCTTTCCACAACACCTGCTATATGTATTGTTTTGATCATATCAAAGTCTATGTGACCAAAGTCGTTGCTTACAGACAAGAACATTGAGTCATCAGAAGTTACGGATGTCTGATACCTTACGCCATCGATCTCTTCAATATCTATATTTGCAATATACATCATATTGAAGTCAGACTGATAAGATTGTTCTGGTAAAGCATTGATCACAAAACTCTCGAGCTTTCTCGTAAGCTCAAAGTCTAGATATGCATTAATCTTGTCGTTAATCATGTATTATGCGCCTTTCGTAAAGCTTCTGAACATCTTGCTGACACATGTCTGGCATACTATAGTTTCTGATGAGAATATCAAAGCGACCTTTCTCTTAAGAACAATACACTCCATATTTCTTTTTCCGCATATCTCACATGTCTCCGTGCTAACAACTTCAAACTTCATATCAAATCCTTTTTATTCTATCGGTGAACCATAGTCCATAAAATTACACATACTCTTGACTGATATTATATCTACTTTTTGATTGGAATATGTACCTACTGGCTTCATTAAATGTACTGTTCCTCTATTCTTTGCTAAAACTTCTGTATCTGGCAAAGGATTGTTTATCGCCATCTGAGAAGAAAACATTGAAAACTCTAGATCAGAAAAGCTACTAACCCCTGTGTCTAGATCATAAACTGGAGTTATTTCGTCATTCTCATCAAGAATAGCATCCTTATTTAAAGACTCGGGACTTTCCTTGTCTACATCTAAAAAGTATGTGCTGATTGAATTAAACACTGTTCCATCTGGGTTGCTTCCCATTTCAAGTCTACAGAAAGCTATATTGGATACTGTCTTGTATTTTTTGAACACGCCAGCGGGAGCATATAGTGAATCATACTTCGATGCCTGGTATAAACCTTTTTCTACAGTATAGTTTAGTGGTTGAAAGTATACATTCATAAATTCAGTCTGCTGGTTCTGCTTCTTAAATGGATACGTAAGAGAGGTTCCTGCTGCTCCAGATGGAGAGGTTTTCATATCCTCTATTAAATACAAATCATCTTTACTGAAGCCAACGGCATGGAGGTGGTCGTAAGACATAAAAGTATCCAGGGCATATAGCTCATCTTGTGGGAGAGAGGAGAAATCATCGTTGAATCCAGACACATCTGTTATTATTTGATTCATAATAGAAACTGTTGTAGTTACGGAACCAAGTTCTACTACTGATACGTCTCCAAATCCATGACTTCCGTTATAGTCTTCATAGGTAACATACTCTATTTCTGGAACACTTGTGTTGAAGCTTCCATCAGGGTTAAACAAAGTCTCATGATTAGATATCTCCACTTCCGTTGTGCTTACATGCTGTATTGTTGTTGTAGCAGATAATGTAAGCCCCTTATATGATATAGTCTTAGATGCAAACACAAGGTCGTCTGAGGCTGGATTAACATTTGCAACCGCAGCGACGTAGATTGTATCTTCATCTATTTGCATTGCAGACACAAGACTTGTCTCTACTGTATCAGGAAGATCTATTGTGAAGAAATCAATAAGAGTCGAGTCTGTAATAGAATAAAGTATTCCATTTCTAAATATGCAAGCACCAATAGATTCATTTGAGCAATAGAAATTTATGCCCATACATTCTTTTATATTAGAGTAGGACAGGCTCGTGTTCTTGTATCCATCTGGAAGCTGTCTATAAAGCATAAATCCGTCATTATTGTCTACCACTATAGTAGATGGCATCTCAACTTTCTTTTCATAAACGAGGTGGTGAGTATCTGTATATATCTGATTAGGCATAATATCTAAACTCCCTTTCGTTTAAGTATGTAAAATCGCTCGTAGATACTCTAAGTTTTACTTTGGTTGTTGTAGCAAAGCTTGTCTTGAAGTTTACCACTAATTTTATCTTTGTGTAGTCTGATATGAATGTTCTAAGAGACTTGCTTACAGCAACAGCATAAACAAACTCGCTTTGATCGATGCTTGCAAGAAATTGACCATCTAGTAATTGCTCAGACTTTACGTCAGAAAATGTCTCATTTCCATCTTGATCAATAAGAACTTCTCTCTTATCAACACGAACCGTCCCGCCTAAGTTTGGAATCATAGGAGTATAGAACTGAATATTGTCAAAAGGAGCCTTGTGATTCTTGTCATAAAATTCAGAGAAGTCAACAGGTTGGACATGTGTATTCTTAGTGACAGCCTCCGTTAAGTCGTCTACTCTATCCCCGATCTCTTTTGCATAGATATTCATGAAATCATCAACTGTCCATCCCTGTTCTTTGAGAAAGTCTCTGAAAGATATGAAGTATCTATATTCATTCCCTCTTCCGTTATCAAATATTGTTTGTCCACCAATCTTTCCATTTGAGTATTCTACGGCATAGAACGCATCAGTTGGAGACAATCCTTGCGTAAAGCAGATTTGCTTAAATATATCCCCCTGAATATACTCATCAGTATATGACTCAAATTGAGGATTGTATATGATATTAAAATTGTGCTCTGGAACCTCTCCACTTGGCCAGTCGGACTCAGGAGGTGCATCCCACAGGCTTATCCCGTTCTCGGGGTCATCCTCTAGTGGTAAAAAATCACCATATGCTACTGTGGTACAGTTTCCATCATCGTCCCAAGCAATACAATGCCGTGGCCCAAGAAGCTCCTCTAGGATATGTTCATCTCGTTCAAATATGTATCTAGTGTCTGTTTTTGCAATATCAGTAAAACCTTTGACTGTTATCTCGTCTGCAACAAAATTAAAAGGTACGGCTCTTGGTCCACTGTACCAATCTGTAAAAGTCTTAAGCACATATGTCTTGTTAAGTCTATACTCCAGCCAAGTAACATCATACCCACCATATCTCCATCTGTAGTCCATAAGCTCTGTCTGCTCTGGGTAAATGTCATTGATATAGTTGTAGTCCTTGTCGCCCTTAAATCCACTGTGGATGTACGTATATGTTCTTAAAGTATTTACTTTCTGATGTGCTCTCCATTGATCATATATGCTTGTTCTGTCTTCTCCTCCTGGAGCGTAAAAGTAATCTGTAAAGAAGTTGTAGTATCCACTAGGAGGCCACTCTTCTTGTCCCCACCACCCATCAGGCTCAAATATCTCCTGACATTCAGAGCCACCACAAGAACATGGCTTCACAAGGTCTGGTATAGCAGCACATGTTTTAAATACTTGCCGAGGATTACCAATAATATGATCTTTGGATATGAAATCAAGAACTTGATAGAATTGCCAATCCATCTTATCAAGAAGCATGTTTTTAAGAAAACCTCTAGCATCAAAAGTGGTTTCTATAGAGATCGATTCAATATTGTCATAGTTTCTGAACTGAGAACCTTGCTCTTCTTCTATAAAATCCAGCATGAATGAGAAACTGTTCTCTTCTAGGTTTAGAATCTTCCCGTATCTATATTGATTCTCGACTCTATGTTTGACTCCGACATAAAATTCTGCTGTTGATCCACTAGCTATATCTATTTCATCATCTTGATGCAGTTCATATCTAAGATCTGGGTCTTTAAAGAAGGAGAGCCCCTTCTCGCTAAGATTTCCTACTACGGAAAGCATGGGCTAGAACTTATATTCGCTGATAGCACCAGGGAACACTGTGTCTATTTTTTGCGTTACTTTTCTGTAGTTAACATCATAAGTTGTAGAACCAAAACTTACGCCACCATTGCTTGTGTAGCAGATGTAGTTATTTGGGACATAGACAAAGCTCGTTGCACCATTGTTGTTGCTAAATACGAACACGGCTTTTCCTGTTTTATTTTGAAAGGCTGGATAACCTTGGTCCCCATAGTTGGTAGTATAAGTGCCCCAAGGCCCCGTATCTTTGAGATGCTGATGCCAATCCAAAGCGTTAAGAGAGTGTTTGACAACTTTCATTTGAGTACCAGGGAATAAAGTAACCATAGGAAAAACAGGCTCATCATCCACAAGGACATCTTTAAAAGTAATCGTAGCTCTTACCATCCCTCCAGCAGGAATCTTATTATTAACCCAAACTCTAATATAATCAGTACTTGAATTACCACCAGTAACCCAATTTGTATAAATGGAAAATTCTCCACCAGGAAGTTCGCTGAATACAAAGTTATGTGTTCCATAATAATAAATAGATCCAGTATAGTATTTAGATATAGCTTGTCTAGATTGGTATGTGACCTGTCTAAGGTCAGAGATTTCATCCAATATAGTATCAGTGATAGTTAACCCACCAACTGGGTTAAACATTGCCTGTCCACCATTTACTCTATCTAGAAGCATATCCATTGCTCTAGCCCCACCATGACTAATAGTTTGAGTTTTAGGAGAGCCATAACTTCTTCCTAAGATCTGAGACTGAGGGTCTGGGTCAGTACATTCACTTGGTTGGAATATCCAGTCTAGACCACCTGTCATTCCAGCAAGAGCAACACTTTCTACATTCGCATGATGAAGTTTAATACTTTCAACTCCGCCAAGGGTTAAGTTGACAACATTCGTCTCTATCGTATCCCCATCTATGACTACAATTATTCTACCATTCTCATACAGAACTCCAAAATCATACCAATGGTGTACTTTTAGGTTTGGAAATTCAACATTAAATGTTCTGACCTCTCCTATATATGGGTACATAGTGAAAATAAAAGTACTTGTAACTTCGTCATACACTATCTTCATAATCTCTGGATTGTCGTACACTACGAAGTCTTTGTTTGACTCCATGTAAAATCTGATGTTCATTGTCAGTTCGTTTTCAGACATAGCATCAGACACTGAGATATAATCACCCTCAGCATCTAAAACTGTTGCATTCTTGAACTTACCAGACCCTATAGCTAATTGGCTCATCTTGACCGAGATAGCGCTATTGTCAGTAAAATTCTGAGCCACAAGGTTTGGTTCATCAAAAGAGAAATAGTAATACAGGTTGTCAGCTAACGCAGCAGCTTCGTCTGCATATATATCTCCAACATCTGGACCTATCATCCCAGTGCTGTTTGTTTGGTAGTTCACAAGGCCTGCGATACCAATGCTTTTACCCCAAAACGCTATCTCTTCTACTTTCCCATCTAGGAACGAGTTTGCATCCTCTGAACCCATAATTGAAGCGGTAGAATAGATCCTATCTTTTTTGTATACTCCAGCAATCAGTGATGGAGCCATCTCATAGAAGTATAGTGCATTTGAATACCACTTCCCATCCTCTTCTTGCAAAGGATTACATCGATAAAATATAGTTGTGCTGCCTGAAGGAGTGACAGGGAAAGTATCCCCTGGTTTTATCTCATGGTGCCCTTGGAGATCCCAATAGGCCTTCCATCTAACATCTTCCAGCGTTATTGGATTAGCTACCATTTATATTGCCTCTTATGTAAGTTTTGTCTCTGTGATCTGAGCAATAGTGTCGCTCATTGTAAATAAGTTAACCCCACGTTGATCATCAGTGAAGTCATATGCTAAGTCAAAAGTAAGCGAGATTCTAATAGCGTTCTCTCTACCAGATGAAAGAGCCTTAAGGAATCTGTCACCAGTTGCACTGACTACAGAACAAATGTATTCATTCTGATTAAGAACAACAGAAGTTACGTTGTATGCAGAAACAGTTCTGTCAGCAGCGCCTTCTTTTTTGATAAGATATTTTGCATTTGTATCTGAAGCAAAAACAAAAGCAGTTCTAATTAAAGTACCATCATTTGTCATAGCTGTATTCGGGTCGTAGTACTCAGAAACTTTCTCTGGATCTGTGATACAGTTTTGTCCGTAATACGCATAAGGAGCTACTGGAGTCCAAGTAATATTAACAACACCGTCCCACTTACGTGCACCGAACTGATCGATAGGTTCTAGGAAAAGAATTGGAGGTCCAGCAACGAACTCAATCTTCTTTCTCATGCGCTCACCATCTTTAAGGTAATCTCTCATACCAAGATACATGATACATTCACCAGTAGCTGGATCAACACGAACTGAATTGTCTGCCGTTATCTCATAATGAAGGTCAGGGTCATGATAAAATCTCATGCCCTCATCAAATAAACTTACTGTCTGCATTTCTCAGTCCCTTCCTATAGCTCTATTTTTTCAGCTAGAACATTTTTAAGTCCTAGAATTTTCATCATAAAGTTGAAATCTTGTCCACTACCAGTATAACCATCAGGGATTTTAAAAGTAACATCCATTCTGATTTTATTAACAACACCAGACTGAAGAGTTCTCATTCTAGGGATGATGTCATTAGCCTGAGTAAGGTCATCAGTTGTGTTAGGATAAGTGTAAGCCCAGAAGTCTTTTACATACCAACCATCAGTAGGAAGATCATCTCCATGGTTAAATGTAGTAAAACGGTCAGGGTAAGTAATACCTGTACCATATCTCATTTCACGAGTCATGATAATCTCATTTGCTGGATCTACATCTCTTTTTGCAAGTCTAAAACCACCTGCTTCAGCATTCGTAGAAGTTGACCAACCGTATTGGAATTCACCAATATTAAAGTTCCCATATAGAGTATGACTATCAACAGTAGTAACCATTTTGTCTAACTCACTTGTGTAGTAGTAGTTAGCAACTGGGTTATTAGGCGCAAGTTCAATAACATTGTCCTCATCTGGAGAAGTAACAGATACAGCGTCAACAAATTCAACTGCTTGCTCTTCTATAGTCCCACCAAGACCATCATCAACTAGACGCACAAGCGTCCAAAGTAAAGAATCGTTATCACCAAGAGTGATTTTCGTCCTTGTATATTTCTTTGTAGCTGGATCATAAGCGTCCCATGCTCCAAAGTAAACTGTAACTGTTTGTTCTTGCTGAGAGATACTATTAAGAGCTATCTTAAGGTCTCCTGCTACAAGCTCATAATTTAGGTCTGGGTCTTTGAATAGTTTAAATCCTAAAGAAGTCATAAATTCTGTCCTTTTTTGAAATTGCAATTTGCAGTATTATATCATAAATCCTATACGAACTCACCTGTTTTAAATTTCTCGAAGTGATACCAGAGGAATTTATCTAAAGATTTTAGCACAAGTCTTATATTATACTTTACTTGTTTGTCATGCCATTCAGGAATCTTGAATTTCATGTATATTTTTAGAGGTATATGAGTGTCTGATGTTACCTTTGTAAGCACTGGTATTTTTGTGCCTATGTAAAAGTCCACATTGTGTTCTAAATTTCCAGTCAGTATAGAGTCAAATTTGTAGCCAGTGTTTATTCTGAGCGACTTATTCGGGATAGGCTCCATTCCTGTTACATACTCAGCACTAACAGCTTCGTCTGCTATTACTTGGACTTGCCCAGAGCTGTTAACCATGTAGTACTTCAGGATTTCTCCACCAAAAAAGTTTGGAATGAACATCTCTGTTGGCTTAGAGTATGTAAGGTCATAAGACAGAGATGCAGGGATATTCTCATATGCTATTGCAGCTACCCCACCTTTCTTTAAGATAGGAGCGTATTCTTGATAGTATTTATCCATAAATTCTTCGGGAATACGTGCATTAAAAAATGCTATTTCTTCTAAATCCCCAACCTCATTGTTTATTCTTTCACTAACATGTCTTCCTGAGATGTAATTCTTAGATGTGTTCTCAAAGATTGCCCCTGTGTCTAGGATATCATCTCTATAAGACATGACTGTTCCATCAACCACTATTACAATCGAAGCCCCTGTTCTTAGAATAGACCATTTATGAGAAAATCTAAGATCTATGTAGAATGGGAACTCGTATATGTTTAGATCCCCATCGTTAATTATCATAGTCACACCAGTAGTGGAAATGTCTAATCTGAAGCCATAGTTCATGCCGTCCGAATAGTTAGTAGATCCAAAATCAAATACTGTCCCTGCTCTAAATTCTGCAACCGTAGAGAACAGCATGTGAAATTCAGTATTTCTAACTACATTGGCAGTAAGCTGAGGAACTTCTACGAATGTATACTTAAGGAACAAGACTTCTTCATGAGCGCCTGGATAAGTAATAAAAGCTCCAGGGGCAGTCGCCTTAAAGTATCCACCAGAAATTAAATCCAAAGGTCCATCTGTATTATGCTGCATATCCATTCTTAAGTACATCAAGCACCCATTGTCTCGCATCTCAGTAGCACTAGCAAACATCTGATAATTAGATAGATCCTGTTGTTGAAGCGTGTAATCATCGCTTGTTAGCGTTCTCAGGACTGAAGAAGGCGTAGTCACTCCAACGTATCCATCTTCCTCTACACCATAAACATTTTTGCTTAAGTTATTAAAGAACGTAAGAGCATTTACCCAGCCAACATGTTTCTCTTCTACATTATTTCCCCAGTAATCATGAGTCTCATCAAAAGATACATCGAAGCTAATCTCTTCTACGAATTCAAAGCCAGGTCTATTTAAAAATTCAGGAAAAATAGCAATACCGCTTGGGCTTACTAAAGCTTCGTGGAACAACTTTCCTTTACCGTACAGGTAGATAGGATTTGCTCCGAAGTAACAGGTAAGTTCTGGTGGGTTCATGACTATACCAGAAGGATGCTCTTCTACTACAACCTCCATCCCATCTGGGACTTTATCTATAAGCCAATCATCAAAATAAAAATCCCAATCAAGATTCATTACTGATGCTGCTTAGTGCCCTTTTTGCGAGATTTTGCTCTCTGATGAGCTATCGCAAGGGTCTTTTTGAATTTTGCGTAATCTTTAGCTGACATAGGTTTAGGCTTTTTACCTAATCTCTTATTTCTGTTAATGTAATAGAAAGGCCCCTTGTGTTTGTCATTAGCCTCTTTAAATAGCATTTCAAACGCTTTACCCATAACAGACTCCTATCCGTGATTTACTTTTTTAAATTCTTCTATCTCTCTTGGAGAGCATAATATATGTTTTGCACAGTAAGCTACTGGCTCTTCATCATCATCGTATATCGTGTATACAACTCCATCTCCCCATAAACTTGTTCCGTCTTTGCAGACGAATTGGACTTTACCTTTCCATACTCGACCAGACTTCAAAGTCCTCATCATGTCAACATAAAAAGACTTAGAGACACTCTTGTGTCTTATTGAGCTTATTATCTTACCATCTAAATCATTAATTGTATATGAGGTCACTTTAGTAAACTCTTCATTTACGGAGATAAATCTCCCTTTGAGGTCAGTTACTGCCTTGAGAGTCAAAGCAGATGCGTATATGTCGCATGTAAGAAAACACTGTGGCATCTACAGACTCACTCCGCCTAATTGAAAATCAGCGTTATTTACTATTTTTATTCCAGAGTCTTCAAGAGCCATAACACATCTTAGTGGTGACATATCTTGAGAGTAGTTTTTGAAGTAGAATTCTGGTTGAAGATCAAAATGTTTCATATATACTTTAGCTCTGTCTGGAAGGATCGATTTGTTAAATAGTTTTGTGTATAGGACGCAGAGGTCGCTCATACACAGGAAAGGCTTTTTGCCACCTTGCATTAGATAGTCGATTTCATATAGTTCATATTTTAAAGTATCCATGAGTTCTACTAAGAAGTTTGCGATCATTGCGAAAGCATCAATATCTTTCTTGCCTTCATTGGCTCTAATTACCTCAAGAAGAGCATTGAATAGATCTTGGTGAGACTCAGTCCATACTGCAACAAATTTTACATCAAATATATCTGGTCGACTATTCACTACTTCTGTATAACACTCTGCCGCTTCATGAGCTGTTTTTATTGAAAACTCTATGGCTTCTTTGTCAAACAAGAGCGTCTCGTTTTTTATTAAGTATCTTTCTAGTTGGTTGAGCCATTGGAACCACAAGTCCATCTTTAGTAGCGATATTTCTCTAGAGGTCTTCGAGAATTTAAACTGTCCATGTAACATTTCCGTTAGCACGAAAGATTGAGTCGACTTATATCTCTCCAGTAGTTTAGAAGAGATAATTCTGAAATGTATATTGTTTTCTACAAATTCAGAACAATGGTTATTCGTCATCATGTATGATGCTCCTTCTTACATTTTCAGAGGCTACTGAAGCCCCCACCAAGATACCATGCAACTCTGCCATGCTCATCTTTAGATCGCCTATCTTGTTATCGATATCACTCACTTCGTCTTTGACATGCTGATTAGAGTTTTTTGCATCTGCTCTCATCTCAATAGCTATCTTCTCAATATCGACAACTTTGTCTTCAATTGAAACAATCTTATCAATAGCACTTTTTGCTTTTTCGCAAGTAATACCATTACAGGAGATGCTCAGCTTGTACCAGATTCTAGACATGAATGCTATCACAAATAAAAGAACAATTAGAATTATATCATCTAATGCGCTGTGATCGAGGCCCATAAAATTAAGGACATCTTCTACGGCATTAATAGCGTCTTGTATACTCATTTGTTAAGCCTATGTGATTTTGTATCATAATTATACTATAAAATAAGAAAGCGTTGACTCAGTGGGGGAAACGCAGAAAGAGCTATTTTGAATTAAGCTCTTCTACTCTGACGTTGAAGTTTTTCTTGGCTTTTAAGAAGCCTGTGACCTTAGTAATATCTTCCCATGACATAGCACCATGAGTTTCATTATGGTCTTCTACACGAATGCTAAGCTTTGCTTTAAACAAAGGGCATTGAGTTTTTACGAATTCTGTCTTTGGAGGAGTTGGAACGCATTCTTTTGGCTCACAACCACTAAAAAACAAAATTACAAAGATAATATAAAATAAATATTTCATCCTTCTATCACCCTTGCGCCTTTCACAGGATTAGCAGCAGCTTCGTATCCAGAAGTAAGCACTTCAATCTCTGTCTCATGCTCAATCTTAAGCCTGTCGATTTCTGCTTGATTCTGAATTCTAAGCGCTACAATAGAATCTTTCAAAGCTTTGACTGTGTGTCTAAGCGTATCAATCTCTTTTTGCGTATCACGAATACCTTTGTTTTTAAAGTATTCTGTCAAGTAGCTAGTGAGATTGCCTAGACCACCCATAAATGACATGATCTGGCCGAACATACTATTTCTTCTCGTATTTAGCTTTAAGAATCACTACCGCTGCTTCAATAGCAAGGTTGATTAGAAAACTAGCTGTACTACCAGCAACTTTTTTAATTTGATCAAACGCATCTTTACGTTTTTCATCACCTGGCTTGTCTTCTTCAAAAAGACCAGCAACAATATTTTTAACGTCTTTAAAAAGACTTCCACCGATTAGCCAAGCAATCGCTTTATCTAGCATGTAATTTTTGAACATATTTATATCCTCCTGATTGGATAGAGAGATTATATCACTCTGAAGCTTTAAAATCAAGCCTTAGACAAGTTCTACGTGAGGAAGGTCATCAAAAGATTGATCTCTATATGTATCATCTCCATCCCAATCCATTCCAAATCTAACTAAATGAGTAATCTTTCCTTCTGCAAAAAGTCTTTCAGCAATAGCTTTTATAATACCCATCATATAGTAAAAACGTCTATCGTCTTTCTCATGCCCACTAAAAGCATTTGTTTTCCTCTTGTAGGGCATTAAGTCCATAGCCATAGCCAAAGGTTGACTCTCATCTGTTTGGTGCTTAGAACGCTGGTTAACACCGTCTAGTGTAGTCTTACCATCCTCGAACAATGCTATCTGCTCTTTTGTAGTTCTAGCACCGAAGATTACAGAGAAATCATATATCTTAATAGCTTCTTCTGCAATCATAACGAGATCTGGATGACAAGTGTCTAATTTTGCTCTAGATTTAGTTCCGAATGTATACATTATCCGTTAGCCAAGACAGCAGCTGTCCCAGCCCCTCCAACCAGTAGACCATTTCTCAATAGTTGCCCCGCACTTCCATCGCCAACCTTTTTGCCAGCTAAACCTTTTCCAGCAGATTGAGCAGAAGAGCGCTTTGCTTGACGTTTAGCTAAATCAGTTGCAGCTAAACCGCCTTTTAAAATAGCTGCAGATTCCTTAGATAGTCCACATTTTTTACCAGTTTCCTTATAAAGCATACCCTTAGCTTTATTCGCTTTTTCAACAACTTCTTCTTGTCGCTCTTCTTTTTTAGTCTCAGCTTTTTCGTGTGCTGCTGTTTCTTTTTTCTCGTGATCCATTTTTTGTTCCTTTCTATTCAGTAAATGACTGCATTGGTTTAACATTTCCAGATGCTTTATTGCTAAGGTTCGATAACCCACCGCCTGTCAAAGATTTTATCTTGCCAGCTTCATTGGAGGCAACATCAGCAGACCGATTCACAAGATTAGTAGATGTTATTTTCGGGGCTCTAATACTACTCAGAAGCCCAGCTGCTTTAGTAAATCCCATAGTTTTCCTTTAGAATTGGATTGAAAGACTGGATAGCCCAGTTAGCGGTCTTGTGTCACCATTTACATGAGCTAAGTCATCAAAGTGACCAACTTCATCCTGCATAAGGCCTTTAAAGAACTCGTGAGCCTCTAGGTCGTTGTTCTTCATAGCACACATTGCAGACTTATTATAGTCATTGATTGCATCCTTCTCAAGCTCCTGAACCTTTCTCATCACTGAGTACGGGTCAGTAAGTGGAGAGAACATTACTACACTCTGGTCTAGCTCAATATTGATCTCATCACTAAGGCCATGGTTAGCAGCAAATGCAAGAAGGTTGTTAAAGTGAACCATTTCCTCATCGGCATGGATGGCAAGCTCTTTTGAAATCCCATCTACATCTGAACCCACAAGCTCTAGAGATGCTTTTCTATAGAATATAGCTGCACTCAATTCGTCCTTGAGAACCTTATTTAAAAAGGCAATCATTTTTTCTCTGTAATCATTCATCCAGTACTCTCCACAAATTGTATTTTACTTTTCGGTATTTCCGATAGGCTATTATACCCTTTTGACCTTGCTCTATGGGTAGTAACAAAAAACTTTTTGCTTCTAGTTTCCATTTTGCAACCTACTCCCCATCTTCCACCACCATCTTTTGGAGCAAGACCTTTACACTGAACACTCTCTGTGGCAATAGGTTTACTACGTGCTACTTTAGCTAAGCCATATTCTTTTTCATATTTCACTTTTGCTAGTCCTGATTTTTGTGTCTTCCATCTGTGCAACTGATTACCGCTATTGTCAACCCACTCAAGATTGTCAATAGAATGGTTGCTCCGATCACTATCTCTGTGATTGACAATTGGCTTTCGATCTGGATTCGGAAGAAAGTGTTCTGCCACAAGTTTATGTATTCGCTTTTCATGTTTTTTCCCATCACGCATCAGCGTAACTTTTGGATAACCAAGCCAATTTCTACCCTTAAGACCTTTCTCTTTCCCTTTCTTTCTGATACCATCTTTTGGATGTATCTCGTAAGCAGGGAACTCATTAACGTCAGTCCATTCGTGCTTCATTGCACTCTTAGATAAAGAGCTTAGACCAAGAGACTTATTACATATAGCAAAAGCAGAACTTTTGTCCTTGCCTTGATCCATAACATGCTTAACGCATCGGTCTAGCTTCTCTGGCATCGTTATCCTTCAATATTTCTTGACGATGTAATATTGTCTTTTGTTTTGCTGGCAAGGTCTCCAAGATAAGTATCGTCTAGTGGACCAAACGTATTCCCACTATTCTTGTCACTACTACTCTTGGAACTACCGAAATAATAACCTACTACAGCACCTGCTAGCCCGAACAATAGACCTAAAGCCATATTAACAGCGTCTTTGTTCTCTTCAGGAACAGCTGTTGTTAACAGCAAGTAAGTTATGTAAAAAACCCCAATGATAATGACTAGCGCAAGCATAGCCATATATTTTTTCTCCGAATCACTCTTCATAGACATGTCAAATCCTTTTGTAGTATTATATCAGCTTTAGTCAAATTCATGAAATAAATCAAATTTTTCTTGGGCTGTAAGCAGTCTATCGTAGACTCTCACTCCTCTTTGGCCACCTACAAAGTCGTATCCATTCCCATATGCATGACCTATAAGTTCAAGCCCAAAAGTTCCAGCAGAGCCAGAACCCATCTCTACTAAATCTACTTGAATCCTAGTTTCTAAAAGGTCAAATTCAAGAACAAAATGATACCAAGCGCCAGGAACTCCAGTAAAAGAATTTGATACTAAGAGTGGTGCACTTGAGGCATCATAGATTCTCAAAACATTGGTTGAGACATAATACCAGAAGTAGCTAAGATTGGCATTTGCTGGATCTCCACCAATCATCATAGTATGTGCACCTCCATTAGTTGCATCCAGATCGTCAAACCTAGCCCACAAACTGATCGTTCCATATGATATATCAACTCTATCGAATTTAAAATAGTCTGTTGCTAAGAAATCACAGGCACCAGCGTTTATGGTAGGAAGCCCAACCTGGGTCACATTCAAGAACCCAACAGAGTTTTTATCTACTGTCAATAAGAACTCATAATTTGCTACTGGGAATTTAGAAAACTTAAATATTTTCTCTCTAGACCATTGAGATTTGTTGCCCTCAATATCAATATATCTGGCTCGTATCTTATAGAATGTGTTAGATGTTAAAGTATCTGAAATCACAATAGATTCAGAAGCTGGAAAAATAGTCTTAAGGATTGGAATATTGAAATTTAATGCATCGTCAGAAGCAACCTCATACTCTGTCTGACTAAATGTCTTTTTCCCGAAATATGGAGTCATCTCAAGGTTGGCTCCTCCATCGTTTAATATATATGGGTGATCAATAGCAGCAGAAGGAAGTGATTGAAAACCAACCTTACCATGAGGCCTTTCTGTTTTTGTGTGCCAATCTATCATTTCTTGCTCTGTTATCTCTTCTTCCCAAAAAGCAGCTTCATCCATCGACCCGCTAAAGAAACCTACACGATCTGAAGTAGTATCACTTATGTGTGACCCAAATATCAATTTATCTCCAGTGAATATTGCACTCAAAGTCCCACCCAAGGTGCCTATATTTACTCCGTTGACCAACACGTTGTTTCTTGACATAGTGACTGTATACCTTGCCCCATGTGATATTGATAGTGTTAAATTCACTGAGTTTGATGTTATGTAAAGAATTCCTGCAGCTATGGCTATTCGACTTTTATTGACCCCATTAGCATCTTCAATAGTCAGAGGCGCTCTCCATATAGAATCCGTCACATCACATGTAAAGCTTACCCCGATAGAATAGTTATTTATCTGCAATGGGAAATCTGCCACACTTACGTAGCTTGAAGACCCATTAAATGTAATAAAGTTATCAAAATGTCCACCAGTCTCAACCCAGCACCCAGTCGTTACTCCATTTCTGCCAGACACATAATCAACTGGATCTTGAGAGTTCATAGCCCAGTAGTGTTTTAACTTTGAAACCACAGACGGGGTTGTATCTACTGAAAGATATGAGAACTCAACAGTATCACTCCAAGCAGACACGTTTCCGAGGTCATCTTCCACCTGCACTCTTAAGATGTATGTTGTATTAGCCACTAAAGAAGCAGGGTCTATACCAAACTCCGTAGAATATATCACCGTATTGTCTATTATAGGGGTAACAAATGTAAGTCCTAGTGAGTCGACTTGATACCTTACTGAAGACTGGGTGTTTATGCCATGAAAAGGGCTTATCTTAACAGAAACCTGTGCATTAATCTCTTCACCATTTGGATCTATTATTGCTGGTCTCTCTACTATTGCGCCTCCTCCACCAGAGAGTGCGCTTAGATCAACAGCTATGGCATGATTGATTGTTCGATCAACATATCCACTTTTTTGAAGCGTAGCTGATATCATCATGTCGGCACCACTCTCATCTGCATATGCTGTGGCTTCAAGCGCACCTGGACCCTGGTTCAAAGTACCGACTGATAAAATATTCCATATGATATTGTCAGGAGTCACAGACCCATCTACTATAACCTGCATTGCATCTAGAGAATCACAGTCTGTAACCCCTATTAGTTTTGAATCAGAAAACAGGCCATCTATAAAGTAGAAAGATTTCTGCTCAACCGATACCGCTTCCCCTTTTGTAGCTGTTACTGTCACAATGCAAGACCCTGTTACTAAGGCTTCTATTGATACATTTTTACCAGTAGATATTCCACCGACAAACGACCCATTACCAGATATTGTCCACTCGTAAGTGTCAAACTCTACATCGGCAGTTGCCACAAGATCTATTTTAGTAGTATAGACGGCAGATGTTTTATTTGAGCCAATTCTTAGCCCAGAAGACTCTAGTTCTGAAGTAATTGTGCTCATAGTAAAAGAGCCATTGTCGTTGTAATTAACATTGACCCCATCTACTCTACTGCCACCTATAATAATGGATCCACCATTAGACTGTAGAACTCCCTTAAAAATATCAGACATTCTCATACTTGTCTCTCCACTTCATATATAACCATTGTAGATATGCTTCTCATATCGTTTGCGGCACGGTCATTTATATACAGCGTGTATACGGAAGTGCTCCAACTAGAAGTAGCTCTAATATCTATGGTCACAGGGTCTAGCCCAACCGCATTGTATTTTGCATTTAAAGGCATATTTTTCATATGAGTAGTCACGTTTGTTCCGTCATAATATGTACCAATAGACCCAGCCTGATTTCCGTTAGAATGAGAATAAAGGGAAGTTCCATTCACATAACACAATAAAGAGGTTACATGCGTCATTGTCCCATGAATTGAAGCAACTACTATAAACGTACTAGTTTCAGTCTCTGGCGTTATCGTAATTGACAACCCGTCAATAACGGTAGGGGTTTGACTTGAGATAGTTTGTCTTACAGCAGGTGTTTCAGCAAAGTAAATATTTTTAACTTTTCCGCCAACTGCTCCAGCTGGATTCAGCCATCCATGTTGTGTACCTATCTCTCCTGTGTCTTCTGCTATAACAATTTCTCTAGGCTCTATGGCGTTAGCAGGATCATCAAAGTGCGCTTTGTTTGGTCCACCCCTTGGGTATAGTCCTGGTTTAGTTGGTGTTGCCATATTCTTATCCTTTTATCTTACTGCTACCATGTAGATGAATCTTCTACAATATGGGAACGACTGATCGCCCCTCATTTTTATTGTAAGAGAATTTACATCCCCAGTTCCGCCAGTTGAAGTAATGCTGTATTTTACAAGATTTTCTTGACTATTACTAATCAATGTCACGCCATCTACTATTAATGTCTGTCCATCATTGACATCATAACTATTATCGTAGAATTTAACCACGTTGCCAGAGCTGGAAGTAAAGAAGTCTAAGTACCCAGTACCATACGTAGGGTTATCGTATTCTCCACTAATCTTAGCAATAACCTCAGAGAAAGGCATATTGTATGTTTGAAGAGTTTTATCAAAGCCACTATTTTCTCCCCACCCAAGTCCATACGCTTCTTCTGTATAGAATGTACTTGCTATATCTGTAATGTCCCCAAATTGAGATATATACTCAAGCGATGTTCTTTCACTTGTTACAACATACATCCATCCACCACCATCAAGAGTCATGTCACAGAACACATCTACTATCTGCTCAGCTATTCTTATCTTATACAGACCGTTTCCTATGTCTCCAGAGTATTCGTATCCAACTTTAGTAGGGTATCTGTACTCCATTGCGGACTCAGGGACATAACCATCAGGGTATTGTCTCACTCCATCAACTATTACTATTGAAGTGATCGGGCTATCTTCTTCTGGTGCAGCAAAAGCTTCCCCGCCATTTACAATCTGAATGTTACCATCTGCTATTTCTGTGGCACCATCCCATATTGTTGCAACCCCTGTGGTTTCCAGATAGTCACCGACTAATCCGCCTAAATATTCGTCTAATCTCTGAAAGCCTTTAAAATACTTTTGAGTCAGAATAACTCTATAGAGAATCTCATCCATCTCACGAACAATATCAAGCCTCGTGTTCTCTTGGAACCACTCGAGAAACTTAGGCACTATTAATGCGCTATAACCTATCAGCTGTCTCCCTTGATCACCAGCCAGTATTTGATCGATATCAGAAGCTACTGCTTGAAAATTCGACTCATCTGTCTTCATTACATAATTACTTGCTTCCATAAACTCTGCGTACTGTCTGTCGCCCCAATCAAGGAGCTTATCATCTGGCATATATTGTTGCACACCGTATTGCAAAAGGTATCTCTGGTACTCATTAAGGAATCCTCTACCGTGATGCCTCCATATAATATCATTAGGGTTTCTAGGGTACAGCAAATATTCAAGATTGTCTTTTTCTTGAGAAAATATTCTTATGCTTCTTTTTGCGTCTGGGAACTCACTCAAGAATTCAAGATCAACTTGCATTCTAAACCATATCTTATTATCTTTACCGCTCTTAAGTTTTTTAAGTATAGCAAGCTGGTTCATGTACTCTATTTTTGGTCTATATCCGACTATATACTCATCAGGCATAAGCTTAAGAGTGTCATTCATAGGTCTGATTTCTACACCTACCTCATTTGGCCATGACAAGTCATTCCTGTCTAGCACTAAAAGATTGTATCGGTAGTATTCATCGTCAAAGTAGTTGGTGTAGAACCATAGGTTCGAGCATATTAAAGGTTTTTCTACAGTATTTATTTCTAGCTTGTGATTATCAAAAGTGACTTCAGGGTTAAGAGGTATGATGTCGCCAGTATAAGGCTCCATTAACTCATTAAAAGGTATATGTATTGCTTTAAAGCCTGTTTTAGTTCTATTTCCAGCTTCATCAAGGATATCCCAAAAGAAGGTCTGCTCACATGTTAAATACACATTATACAGCCCATAATCTGGAATGAAGACATCCTGGCCACCAAGCCAAACGTCTATCCAACCGTTTGCGTCCATTTGGTCGTAAAGGTTTTCATCATCCAATTTTTGTGTCATATCAGGGTCTTTAAAGAACCCGAAATGACCTACTGCGAAGCCATCTACTGCCATCTACTGGTTCTGATACCCATATTGACCAAGACCTTCTTTTTTCTTCTTGCGGTCATTCTGCTCTGCATAACCAATCGTACCAGCGGCTAGTCCAAGAGTTGCTCCCCTTGCGAGTGTGGTTTTCCTGCCCTCTTTTTTATCAATATCTTCAAGTTTTGAAATGCCTTTTCTTTTGCTTCTTGAATTCTTCAATGCTTTATCGTACTTTTTACCTGTTTCTTTTTTATGATCCATGGTCACGATATCTTCATTGACTTTATCGTTTTTAGATTTTGCTTTCTTTAAAGCTTTTTCTGATCTCTTTTTTCCAATACCCATTAAATTTCTGAAATATCCCATCATAAACCTTTTTGTTGATATTATAGCAAATCTGGAGAGTGAATCTGGTATCCTGAGTACCCAGATACAAAATCATATTGCCTTCCATTGTTACCCCATGCAGGGACGCCCATAAAACCGTCATCCAAATCATATTGCTCATAGTTTCTTTCAAGGAGGCCATCTGAGTAATAAGTACTATTAATTATGTCCTTGCCGTGAACCTCATTGAGATTTGAATAATTAGTCACTGAAGATACACCAAGGATTTGTGTCATGTCTTGACTGATGTCAACTTTTGTCTCAACATACCCAATTCCTCCAGCCTGAGAATCTTTCAAATAATAGTCTCTTACTATCCAGTATGTCTTGTTCTCGTCTATACCTACCGACTTAGCAGAACTATCAACAGGGGACATTTCATACCCTATCGTTAATGTGTCGATCAATCTGTGTACTCCATCATTTGAGATCTTGTAACACTTCAGCTGTGTATGCATCTTGTTGTTAAGAGTTGAATTGTCATTCCAAGCCCATATGATAACACCATCAGGTCTTGTTTCCACATCACATATAGCATCAAAATCAAAGTTCCCTGTAGAGAACAGCTTTTGAGTGCTCATACATAGAGAGAATGGAAATCTAAAGTACGTCATAGATGTTGCACTGTATTTTACAGGAGCAGTATTCGCATCAGACATTACAACCCACCCCATAGGTAATGATGGGAATGATTGCGGTCCGCCAAGAGCAGAAGCTGCTGCTATCAATGTTTGGATAAATACGTTGAAGTCTACTGTGTGTAGTAAAGTGTATGGGTTAACTCTATTTGGAGTACCGACAAACTCTTGTGAATTTGCTACCATCCATACTGGCCCCCACCATATCTGATCAGAAAACAAATTTCTTGTCATTTCAGAGTCAGTTAAAGATCCAGCTATTTCTCCAAGCAAAGGAGTAATCAATCCTACGAGAGCTTGCATCTTAGTCAAGAACGCAGAGTTGTCTTCTGTGCCTTGGATAAAAGCCTCGATGTATTTATCATGCTCAAGCTCAACTTCTCTTTTGTACTGCATAGTCTGTAACATGTTACCATACATAACTCTACTACAATTTCGAGATAGCTTTTGACCTACATTTCCTACATCGGCAGGAGATATTCTAGCCTTATTAAAAAGTGCAACATATTCATCCATAGTATTTAAGCAGTCCAAAGGATTAGTCTGAGGCATAGGAATGCTATCCATTAGCCCAAATCCACCCATAGAGCTTATCGATGCATTAGCACCAGAAGAAAGCATGCTCCTGCTTGCCCTATAGGCTCCTATCACTTGAGCATTTTGAGAATAGTTTATCTCTGCACATGTAAACTTAGGAGTTCCTATCGCAGCATCTTCTTTTACCTGGCAAGGCAGACAATCTTCTGGGTTAGCTTTTGTGTTCAAAAACACATGCCATCCCTGACTGTCTCTAACCGCAGTAACCCAAGAGGTAGAGCTTATTCTAGCCACACTGTATTTGGCAGCAGGGTTCTTATATAGAGTAGACAGGTCGTGTCCATATGGTGCAGAAAACTGAAGAGTAAGGTTTATGTACAGGTATCCTATTATCAGCTCATCATCATTGATTACAGTTATGCTCCCATAGATATCTCTTGGGGAATTTGTAAGCAAACAAGCTCTAACACCTATATCATATATCTCCATGCCATTAGGAGTAAACACTTTGATGAAAGTTTTCAATCCTCCACCCTGTACCACATATATCCTGTCATTGAAAATACGTATGCCAAGAATAGAGTTCACACCTACCATCTGGCCACCGCCACCCTCTACAGGGCCTTCCCATAAATCAGCCATTCCAGACATTGATGTATATATCTCATCGTATGTCTTGTCCCAGAATTCTCTGAAAATATTTCTAACTTGGGCAGGATTTATATGTTGTGCCACTATACTTCCTCTGTGACTTCTACTGCAAATGTTGCTTTAAAATAATCAGTAAGCACTACAAAGTTATCGTAGTCATACTTAGTACACTTTGTTCTGTAGCTTCTTTTGAAGTTGTTGTGAAAGTTCATGTGACACTTACTGCACAGACATACACCATTTTCTGGGTCAAATCTTTCATCTGGGAAATATGATGCACTATTTAAATGGTGAGCATTACGCCCTTGGTTGCTACCGCATATTTGACATACTTTGTCACGTCTAATGACTATCGCTCTCCAGACTCTATACTCTCTGGTTCTTCTCCAATGCTGACTCATGGCAGCTCCCTTAAATGTAGGCTAAAAAAATGGGTTGCCCCATGTGAATGGTGTATTATACCATTTCGTGGAGCTTATTAAACCCTTCCATGTCAAGAACATGAATTTTATCTTTACCTACCCTGTGATACAGGACTACTGTTATTGTTGTGCCAGACAATCTTGTCACACTTCTTACACGATACAGTTTACCGTTCTTACTATTAATAACATCAAGACGTTCTAATAAAACTTTATTCAATTGATCACCGCTCATTCTTTTCTCCTTATTAACTGCTAGCTAAAAATGATGCGCCAGCAGCCATCAAATGTAGATACCACAAATTTATAAAATAGTTCATTTGGTTGATTTTCTTTTTCTTCAAAAAGCCTGTATAATTACGACGTTCCTACCTCCCTCCAAGGTAGGACAACTCCGAATCTTCTTCTGTCTCAAGTGTAAGGTAGTATTACCTTGCACTACCTAATCTAGTAAACTCATTGTCGACAGACTCTTCATCTAAGTAATCGTTTATATTTCCCTTCGACATAATATCAAAAGCTATGCTCTTCACGTAGTCTGGCACGACATAATTCGTCCTTGTTAAATTTAACTTTGGGCCATTTTCATCATAGGTTATGCTGGCATTAACTGTTCCATTCTCTGATATAAGAAGATGGTACGCTTCAAGACGATCTCTTTTTTCAATAGCTACTGTAGATCCAATGGTGAGGTTCCACTTACTGCTGCTTCCATTGTATAAAACATTAAAACCAGACCCTATCTTTTTCAGTCCACAAGTAGCCATAATATCTCCAAAATGATGATTTTTAGCATTATAGCATAGAGGCTCTAAAAGTGAACTTTTTGCGTTTTTTGTGGTAATTACTTATGCACAGAAGGTTAGCTTTCTGTAGTATTTCAAGTCCATCAATAATTAGTATGGCAAGAGGTTTATTATGAAAAATTCTCAAGACGTTAACACAATGGCAGCAATGGCTGCAACAGGCGCACCAAAAGAAGTAATGAGTATTCAGCAGTATGAGGCTGCTCGTGAAGAAGAGCGTGCCAATCACGAGCGTATGCGTAAGATTCAAGAATCTTTAGTTTGTCACAGCAATGGCTCATCGAGTCAATATGTAGACAGCAGATACTTCGACTAAGGGCTTGTTGCCCTTGGTTTCCTATGTGCCATCTTTGGATGATACACAGGAGACTTGTACCCTATTTGGGGCAAACTCCAATTTTCAACCGCAGTCTTGTTTGTTAAGGCGGTATATAAATATGCAACATTCCTTAATGACGCATAATTAGTCAAGGTGGTCACACCCTAATATCTCAAAAGGATAAATCATGAAAGCAACACTAACAATCTCAAAAAACGAAATCCTAGCAGGCGCTGGGTATATAGATTCTATGAACAAGATCATGGAAGCATTTGGTGCTCCAGCACAAGAGCTATCTCTATGGGAGAAAACTAAAGTTAAGTTTGGTGCAGAAGTAGTTAAAACTAGCGGTCCAGTATCATACGGAATTTCAGAAGCAGGTATCGCTGTCGCATTTGATATCTCTGAAGAGCTAGTTGTAGATTTCTTTAAGCTGACTACTGTTACAGTAGAAGCTTTTGTTCCTGCTGTTGTAGCATTTATTGAAGCTTCAACTAAAGCCTCATTAGGGCTACAGGAAAAGTACGAGGAATTTGGTGAGAAACACGCCAAAGAACTAGGCTTAGTCTAGGTCGTATCAATGGACTCTGTTGATACTATAATAAGAGAACACAGAAGGCTTAGAAATGAAATTGGAAACATATTCTTTAAGCTCTCTATAGATAAAATTAAAAGGATAGATCATGAACGGTCTAAACGTGAAGAAGATAGGAGACACAATGTACGTCAATATGCTATCACATCCTATCTCTATAAAGACCTTTAATGGGGATATTTTAGATTTTGGGTCTGGTCTAGTAAATCCACGTATTCGTGGAGAAGAAAAGAATGTTGATGATACAATGATATATACTATTGTAGATGAGTATATAGAAAACTTGCCACCAGAACAAGAAGGTGTCAAGCTGATTGTCAGTTTGTTTGTTGCTCAACTAGTATCTAAACTATACCCAACTAGAAGAGACATATTGTCTCCAGGTAAAAAGGTTTTTGGTGTGGACGGTAAGATGTCTCACGCTAATGGTCTAAGGAAAATATAATGACACATAATGAGATACATATCCTATATGTACAAACTATTCTCCCAAATACATGGGTGAAATTGGGTCAGATGCTAAAGTCGAGAGGTCTTAGCTCAGGTGAAGTCTTAATGGCTTTAGTTCAAATTGCGGATAAGAAAAAGGAGAAAATACTATGTGGTTAAAATTCGAGAAGTTCTTAGAAGACTTAGCAGATATCGTTCTGTAGTCTTCTAGAGATATTAAAGACCGAGTTCTTTTTTTAGCTCAGACTTTTGCTTGTAGAAAGAATCTATCTTTGCCTTGTTCTGGTCAGGCTTTGGCTTCTTCTCTTCTTGCACAATCTTGTCAGAGATGTAGTTGAACTCTTGGAA
>Ga0316205_10001139_pt1 | contig 36726 bp, 36 predicted proteins | sample 3monthpyrite_MG_FD_204941 | JGI IMG/M metagenome (GOLD analysis project Ga0316205, IMG submission 204941) | Microbial mat bacterial communities from mineral coupon in-situ incubated in ocean water Damariscotta River, Maine, United States -... | ecosystem: Environmental > Aquatic > Marine >...
GATTGCAATGCAACCAGCACATTTAATACCGCATCCATCGAAAGCTGCACCTCGCCGCTATAACTGGGCTTTTGCACCTTAATCGTGGGTTTCGCATCAATGTACAGAGCATTATCAGCATTGAGCTTGGTGTTTAAATCAGCCAGAATGATGTGTGCCTTTGCGGCGCTGAAATCATTCTTTCCTGGTAATGTACCGCTCGTTTCTGCAAGCTCTACGCTCAACTTGCCGCCTACTTGCAGTACTTTTTTTTCACTCAAACGATACCGGGTATCGAGATCAATATCGGCTTGCCCAGCCTTGATAGAGAACTGATCTGTTCGGGCATAGTCAACACCACTAACAATTATATTTCCAACTGAGTTCCCCTCAAGGCTACCGTTATCAAACAATGTAATTTCATGATGCAATTTACTCTCGTAGATCCCATCTAGGCGATCCAATTTGATCGGACCAGAAAATTGCGCAAGTTTTTCTAGATCAAAATCACGTACTTCACTATCGAGATTGAAAGTCACATGCTTGGCAAATGGTCGCGCATTACCTCGAATGTTTAATTCAAAGCCGTTAATAATGGCCTTGAGTGAAATTTCACCTGGATCATCCGGTTTCCAGCTGGTGAAATTATCTAGTTGTAGACTTTCAATATCGACGGCCAGACTACCACCCTTCTTATTTATCAAGACCAGACGGCTATTTTGCATATCAAAGTCAACAAGCCCCACACCCCATGTTGTAGATTTTTTCTTATCCGGTTGTGTTGCGCCAGTGCTGGGACGAAATTGATTCACTGGAATGCCGTTGATAGTGATACTGTTGTCTGGCTGTTGCTCGAGAACAACACTGATATCACGCACTGTCAAACGTTCGATCATGGCGTGTTTCTGAAATGTCGGGAATACGCTCATCTTTATGCCAAGCTCACCGAGCTGCCCCGGATCAGACTCGCCGGCACGGAAGCGCACAGGTCCTACCCAGACTTGTCGCTTCCATACATTGACACGCACGGTTTTGATACCTTCGTGTTCAATACCAAAGTCATCGAGCAAATCAGCAAGGAAATAGTGAGCGAGATACGTAGGCAGCAACGACAACATTAGCACCAATACCAGCAAAATAATGGCACTGATAGTTGCTCTACGTCGTATTTTAGGCCGTTTGTACCAAACTTGTGTCATCACAATGAAAAATAGTTATGGCGTTAGCTCGAGTTGGACCATAGTAAGTTTAAAGCAATTTAAGTTATTCTAGCATTTTGAATCATATTATGTCTTGTAACCACCGTTTTTACCTACGAAAACGTAACTTCCATGTAAACTCACAATTGCACGTATTTCTTATCCATTCCGTTTTAAAGAAAAAATTTGGCGCTAAACAATGTTTAGAGCTATTTCTAGTCAATTCTTACTATATTTCAGTGTGTTAGTAAGGTCCGGCTCCATTTGGTAAAGAAATTTCACACGAACCGATATCGCTCAAATATTTATTACTGGTATCTCCCAAAAAACGAGCCATTTAAGTAATGGAAGAATTATTGAGCAAGCTAAATATAAGGCTTAAAGATAGAATTTTTAATAAGGGGGCGATTACAAATATGAATAGTTATCGTTTGTCAAAAATACCTTTTATTAGTCTCAGTTTTCTATGTCTTGTTCTTAGACTTTGCTACAATTTTTTCGGTATGCGCCTTTCTTGCTGAGGCAGCAACATCTTTCGGGACAATCACTTTTCCGATCGGCATAATCGCAACACCGGCAAGCTTGGCGTGCTGAATGGCAAACGGTATACCGATGATGGTTACGAATAATGCTACAGCAAGAAAAATATGAATAAGTGCCAGTTCCAGGCCAGCAAAGATAAACCAGATGATATTGCCAATAGTACCAAACGCTCCCGTACCAACGTCTTTTTCACCACTAATCAGGGACCGTTCGATGGCTTCCTGTCCGAAAGGGAAAAATGAAAACTTGCCTATAACAAAACAGGCACGCCCCCATGGGATCCCAATAATTGTAATAAAACAGATTAAACTGACCAGCCACCAGCTTAATCCCATCACGAACCCACCTATTATAAACCAAAGGATATTCCCTAATGTGCTCATACTTTCCCCTTTTTGGAAAGACTATTTATATAGCATAAAAATAACCAGGTCACATCCGAATAAAAAATAATTAGACCCAACAACAGATTTATGACGATAATACTAGCAATCTACAACAAACAATATCGGAGTTATTATAATGAGAAAGGTTAAATTACTATTTTTAGTTCTTGTCACACTTGGGCTTGGGGCTTGTGGGGGTACGATGATGAAGGCCCCTACACAACAGATTAAACCACCGTCTAGCGGTAAGGCCACCATCGTATTTATGCGCACTTCATTTGTTGCCGGCGCCATTGGTGTTGAAATGCTTGAGACAACAAAAGGCGATTTAAAATTCGTTGGCAACCTGGCGATGGGCGATAAAATTGCTTATGAAACTACACCAGGCAAAAAAGAGTTTATGGCCTATGGCATAGCGGCTGATTTCATGCTGGCCAATGTAGAATCCGGTAAAACTTATTATGTGATTGTCCGCCCTAATTGGGGCACAGGTGGCTTCGCTCCTACCCCGGTACGTCATAGCACCAGTAAATACAATATGGCAATGCCTGAATTTAAAGAATGGGTCAGTGATACTGATTTAGTAATTCCAGGTCCAGACACCGCAACCTGGTTTGCAGAAAAAAAGCCAGAGCTTGAGGAAGTATACAAAGAGTACTGGGCACGTTTTCAGACTAAAACACCTGAGCAAATTGCAGAGCGCACCTTAAACCCAGAAGATGGTGTCCCTAAGTAGAACACTTAAAAAACGCTCAAACCAAAAAGGGTCAGCTTGCTGACCCTTTTTTTGTTACAACTCTTGACACCCAAAAGATTCACCGACTCACTTCAGGTCATTCTGTTCAGTTTATATTCAGTGTGAATTCAGCATAGATTCAGCCTATCTCGCATATATTTGTGCTCAAGAAGACACAATTTCATAGGCAATAAGAGGAAATCGACATGAAAAAGACAATAGCGCTATTATCAATAGCCACTCTAGGCGTTATCTCGGTGCCAGCACAAGCCGGGCATGATACACATAAATACAGTCGAGCTGATCGCATCGAACATCATCAGGAAAATAGACAATTCCGCAATCGCGCCAATCGCATAGAACAACGTCTTGAAAATCAACGTTTTCGCATTCGTGATGGTGTTGCCAGTGGTGAGCTGACACGAAAGGAAGCAAAGCGATTACGTAAACAACAACGACGCATTGCACGCCTGGCACGCAGTTTTATGTATGACGGTTATCTTGACCGTTATGAGTTCAGCGAGCTAAGAGAAAAACTAAACCGAGCTAGCCAACGTATTTATCGACTAAAGCACAATCATCGCGTTGGTTATGCTCGTCACCATTATTAATGCTTTGTGGTAATGTCTAAAACAGGGTCAGAAACATGTTGACCCTGTTTTACTATTTAACTTATCGCTGTTTGATTTCTGCATTGTGCAAAATCTTTATGTATCAATCTTCGATTATGGTCGATCGGCTGTTAATTTATCATCCGCATCAAGCAGATCCAGTTAGAAATGAGAGTCAGAGGGTATTTTTGTGAGTAATAGATTAAACGATTCTCTGCTTCCATTTTTTTAAAATTTCAAATCAATTTACTTTCTTGATGATCCCTTACGAGTCTGATGGCTTGATTGCATTCTCGTTTTGCGCGGAATCCTGGTCTCGTTTACTTAGTATTCGATGAGAGAATTTAACATGAGAAATGTCACCGCTTTCATCATTGTAAAAAACATCAATAATGTAATTACCTAACTTCGCTTGTGCACGGTCATCAATGTAATTGCGATAAGTGTCTCTAACCTTTCGGTAGTTTGAATAGATACTAACCAGAGCCATGATAGCACCTATGCCTCGCGACTTTTCTTCATCTCTTTCATCTATCAGGTTAAAGTCAGCGCCATTATCAACGGCTGCTACAAAGATATCATCCAGTCGTTTAGGTATTTCGTTAATTGACATGCCCTTGCTGATCTCAACATCAACTACACCAGCATTTTTTAGCGCCAGCATGGCAAGAGTCTTATCGAATACAGCGGAGTTGACATATTTGACTTTAACTTGCTTTCCTTCGTAGTCACCACCGCCAATCATATCGGTTTTAAGTGTCGATACCGAATCTTCTATATTTCGAAAAGTCGTACAACCGGAAGTCATCATTATCATAATTGTAAGAAAAATAAGAAAACGCATAGTGTGTCCTTTTGTGCCTGTAACAAGATTAATAATTTAATTTTCGATTATTACTTTTTAGTATGCATGATCAATAATCTATTACATAGGTGATTTATCGGTTAATAAATAATCACCTTTAATCATAATTTCATATCTTAAAAGATTAATTGCCATACTTTTTCCTTGTGGCAACAAATCTAAACCCACTACGATTCCCCGAATAAATTTAATATCTATACTCGATTTCAGACAGCCTCTTCCAGCCCGCATCTCATTTAAGCGTTTCACTTACACCTGCATAATCAGGAATAAATTTTCTAAAATAGGCCGGACTGAAATAATCCTCACTATCAGACACACATCCCATATCCGAACAACACGCCCGGCCAAGTCAAAGACACCGCGGTTACTGGGACAGAAAACCCGCAGATGTGCGTATCACTAAATCAGTGGCTAGACTAGGTACGTGATATGCGATCTAAGTCACGATTACAAGTGTAGAACCATGGGCTATCTGCCGATATAAACGGTACAACCTATTAATATATAGATGCGGTGAATTTCACATTTTCCTTAAAATTCGCTGGTCAAGCCTAACGCGTGGTTATTATGATGAGTCCAGATACTAATGAAGCAGCGGCCGATATAACAACAATTGAAGAGTCGAGCATGGCAGAAACCGATAATCCAGAAACAGTGGTGGCTGATATAGGCCCGCAAACTGAATCAGCCTCCCCGGAGGCAGAAACCATAGATAATTCGCCAGAATCTACGGGATCTGAAGCCCCACCTGTGTCAGAGCAAATATCGAGCACACAAGTCTCAGATGCAGAAGAGCCTGATAATAGCCCTGCCAATCAGGAAGCCATGCCGGCTGCCCAACCGCAGGATACTGCCCAGCCCACAGAATTGCCCACAGCCGCTTCAGCGGGGCCGATTCCAGAACAGGACTCAACAAGTTCCCAGCCCCAATCAGCAGAAACAACAAAACCTGCAACACGCCCATTTATCGATATCACGCCTTACCTCAAATTGATGGTAGAGCGTGATGGCTCGGATATGTATTTCACCTGTGGTGCCAAGGTACAGATCAAAATCGAAGGTATTACTCTGAGTATCGGCAACCACGTGCTGCCAAAGGGTGCCGTCAATGACATTTTGCCAGGCATTCTCAATGAGAAACAAGTGGCAGAATTTGAAGAGGAGATGGAACTCGATACTGCATTTACCCTGGACAACGTCGGTCGTTTCCGAATCAACGTATTTCGCCAACGTGGAGAAGTGGCTATTGTTATTCGCCAAATCAAGGCGCAAATCCCAACAGTTTCCGATCTACAACTCCCCTCGTCCATCGAAAGTTTAATCATGGAACCACGAGGACTGATCATCATCGCCGGTGCAACGGGAACGGGCAAATCAACCACTGTGGCATCGATGATTGATTACCGTAATTCGAGACGATCCGGGCACATCCTTACAATCGAAGATCCAATCGAATTCATCCACGACCACAAGAAATCGATTGTGAATCAGCGGGAAGTCGGCCTGGACACCAAATCATTCAAGGAAGCACTACGTCGTGCGATGCGTGAAGCACCCGATGTCATTATGATTGGTGAGATTCGTGATGTGGAAACGATGCAGCAAGCCCTCTCATATGCGGATACGGGCCACCTTTGTATTGCCACCTTGCATGCGACTAACACCATTCAGTGTATGGAACGTATCATTAACATGTACCCGGAAAACAATCGCGATCAACTACTCCAGGATCTCTCTATGAATCTGCGTGCGATTGTCTGTCAACGCCTGCTGATTGATGTCAACAAAAAACGGGTACCGGCGACGGAAATATTGATGAATGAACCTCAAGTAAAAAAACTCATTCATGACGGCACTACACACAAACTCAAAGAAGTTCTAGAAAAAGCACCACCAGAAAGCCCTCTGCATTCTTTCGACAATGACATGTTACGCTTATTCAAGGCTAAAAAGATCACCATGCAAGAAGCGCTTAATCATGCAGATGAACCCGACCACTTCAAACTCAAGGTTAATCTTGGTGGTGATAGTGGCGGATTCAGTTCAACCGGCGTTGATTTTGGGTAGACACCAAACAGTCACATGATCAATAACGTAACACCACTTATCAAAACCCATATAATCGGAACGACATATAACATTTTGGGAGATTTATATATAAATAGAATAGCAAGTGTTGCTAAAACAGTTGGGTCGGGCGCAAGAGTAAACATTTCAAACTGCAGCCAACTACGTCCGCTCATAAAAGGGATAAGCGGATAAAGTATAAATGTGATAAATAATAAGCCTGAGCCAATAACGGTTTTCGACTGGCTTGTTACTAAAGTATTAAGCCGGTTTTTTATAACACCATACCAGGTTAGCAATCCTGCTTGTAGAATAAAACCCAATGCGTACCAGTTAGCCACGACGTGAATTTGGTAAAAACGTTCATATAAAAAGGCCCAAGCCACCCAACACCAGCTCACCACGAGTAAGCTTGCAATAATTCGACCCGCCCAGGCTGGTTTTTTCCAAAGAGCAAAAATAATCACACACGAGAATATTATTGCTACTAAATGCAGTGGCCAGATCGCCTGGTTATAAAGCTCGAATTGTCTAAAATAGGTTGCTTGTGAGAACAGAATAAAATCGGAGAGACGATAGCTTGCCATTTCATCCATTACAATTCATTCTCATTTATTGTTATCAAACAAGATCAAATAACTTTTTCGACATAGTCAATCATGCGCGTTCGCATTGCTTTATCTGGCAAAGAACCATAACAGGCCGCCATGTTTTCTTTAACATGCTCAACCTGAGAGGTGGCAGGAATAGCACAGGTGACCGCTGGATGCGAGACGACAAACTTTAGCAAAAATTGTGGCCAGTTTTTACAATCGATATCTTTAGCCCATTTAGGCAGGGGGTTGCCTTCCAGTTCATCGATTAAATCCCCGCGTTGGAATGGCCGGTTTATGATCACGGCGATGCCGCGTTTTTTTGCAAGAGTCAATAATCTACGCTCGGCCTCACGATCAACAATATTGTAACTAAACTGCACAAAATCGAGTGGCTCCGTTTTCATGATGTCTTCCAGTTCATCATGGCGACGACCATGGGAAGTGGTAATGCCAACATAACGTATCTTCCCTTGCCGTTTCATGTCATACAGGGTTTCCAGGTGATGTTCCCACTCAACCAGGTTATGCACCTGCATCAAGTCGAAGCCATCAACATTCCAGTACTGCCTTGATTGTTCCATCTGCTCCGTGCCCATATCTGCATCCCAGGTCCAGACTTTATCTGCTGCAAATACATCTTTAGTTTTGGCTAATTTATTAAGACCATATCCAATCGCTGGTTGTGATGAGCCGTACATGGGAGATGAATCAATCATTCTGCCGCCGGCATTGAAGAAGTGCTGCATAACCTTGGCCACATTATCCAATGCGACGGGGTCATCACCCACATTGAATGTTCGTGAACTCCCCAGCCCGATGACCGGAATACGCTCATTACTGGAAGGAATGGGTTTGCTTATCAAGGTAGAGCTGGCCTGAGAAAACCGGGGCTTGAATAACCCACCTACACTCCAGGTCATACCCAGGGCAAGAAGCTGCATAAAGCGGCGTCGGGACTGATTGTATTGATTTTTCATAGGCCTGTTACCATCAACAATATTATAATTAGGGTATTTTAATGTTATCCCCAAGTATGACTCTAACTCTATCTGCTGACTCGAATTTTAGGCTATTGTTCACCATAATTACGGTAATTTTACACAGATCTCATACGCCTCTCCTAAGTACGATCGCTGTACATAAACAAAGGAGAGGAAGCATGAAAAAACTAACCAATGACCAGAAACAGCGTGGTTTCTTTGATTTAGGCATCAGCATGATTATCTTGCTGATTGGCGCCACAACCACAGCAATTGTCTTACCTGATAACGCCGATTACACTGATGTGCAGGCTCAAGTATCGATGACGACTGAAGTTACACCTAGCGAAAGCCTGACGAGTAATGATATTGATGACTAGTATGAAATTTGCTTTGATACCTGAATCCGCACCGGAATCAATGCTAAAACGTATCAAGGTAGGAAAAGTGTTAACTGGATCAAACGCGAATGAGTACACTGAAACGTAAAAGGCCAGTGAAATTCACTGGCCTTTTTGAGAGTTACAAAAAAATACGAACTTAATTTTCTGCAAAGAGACTTTTTTCAGTAACCAATTCAATATCAGTCAGTCGCTGCCGGACATCTTTTCGAAGTCCTTCGCTGGCTAAAAGCGTCTTGCGGTGCTTATAAAAAAGCTTGTTGTATTTTTTGATTTTCTTACCCAGGATGTTCCATCCCTCTTGCCTTGCCGCTAATGGCCAAGATTCGAGTTCAATCTTAGATGTCTCAAAATCGCCGGCAAAGCTAGGTGACCATAACAGGGTCCAGAGATCGATTCCCATTCCAGACTGTTGGCCAATTGCATTTACCTGCTGCGGAGTCATGGCTGAATATTTTGATAAGTGTTCAACCGCCTTTTTCAAGGCCTTGTAATAGTCGTTTAATGCCTGTTCATCATAGGCATCAACCTGAACATTTACCGTGCGATTACCACGTACATTGACATTACCCTGGTTTGTGACGGCGACAGTTTGTGTTGATGTCTGTCTACGCGACTGAGGTTTTGGCTGTGGTTTCGCCTTCTTCGCTCCATCCACCTCAAGCGCTCCGCCTGTACCTAATCCACCTTTCACGCGCTGCGGTTTGTAATTACGTAATGCCTTGACCATCTGGTTATATGAATCAACAAAAGCGGCAATGATCACTTTACCTTCGGCTGACTTCGCATAACCGCTGGCACCACCCCAGCCATTACCACCCCAGGAATAGCCCCTGAAGCTGAAATCGTAATTCTGAGCACTACCGATCGATGAAGATACTTGTACACTCGAACGATTATCAATTAGCAATAAAGTCGTTTCTGCTTGATTGTTCTTGGCACCCACCGATCCGCCACCAAACAGGCTACCAGGCAAGATGCGTCTCGCAGCACCTGAAATACTTCCCATACTGCTTTCTTTGAAATTAACCGATGGGCTTAAGGTGTAATCCGCTGCGGCAATCTGACCCTTACCAAAATTACTGTTGTCACGCAGTTCACCGGAATTCATCAGTTGACGTTCTCGCTGCATGGCTTTCATGGCAGCACCACGTTCGACAATGACGAAACAGTTTGACTGCTGAACCATGGTGCGAATTACTGGCACAGTTGATCCCAGACTTCTGTAATGGCGATAGTAGTAGTTCCACCAGGGAAGGCTTTGATCCTCAAAGATAGACACGGTACCTAATGTTTTATCACAAGATTCCAGGTCCTTGTTTTTATTAGCACTGGTTGCGCCTGCTGCCCCACCTGAAACGGAACTGCCCGAACCGCCACCCAGAATCGGCATTGTGCTAACACAACCCGACATAAACACCGCTATTGCAGATACGGATAGATATTTTACAGAACGTAGATAATTCATAATAAATCCTCTTTAATATTTTTTTATATAGCGCTTAAGACCATCCTACTTAGCAGCTCAGATTGCTAACCACCTTATTCGACAACAGATCCTATGGACCAATTAGCAAATGAATAATGGAAGTTATTACGCGAATCTAGCCCCCAGAAACCTTTATAATAATTTTATTGGTACACCCGTAATTTTTGAGCCTATTGTACAACAATTTACCAAAACGAAAAATCCGGGCTATGTGCATAGAACGTGCACCAACGCTGTGCGAACCAAACGATATGCTTAGCCAAGTTACTAATTCATATACCATCTCAAACCTCTCTTGCTCATATTTTAATCGATTCTATCGTGCCAATATGTCACAAATTTGTAACTATATAGACGAACAAGCTTCGGGCTTTTTATGAATTTAATTAAAAATAATGTATTAGTAAGATTTTGAGACTAATTCCAATTACCCATCAGGATAAACGGGGCCCAGAAATACGGATGCCGATACGTTGCCCGACTGGTGGAGGCCAACTGACAGCCTTTTGCCGGATCGTTGGCAACCGCCGTTCGGACCGGCACTTTGTTTGAGAGGAAAGCCACCTGAGTCTTGCGCAAGGCCTCGGCTTTACTTATCCCCAGATTGCGGTTTTGATAAAAACGTTTCATAAACTGGCCGGTACTGCAGTCGGCAACAGGCCACAGGGTCGCGATGACACCACGAGCGCCCTGTTTTTGTACCAGGGTGGCCAGCCCTTCAACTTCGCGACCATCTGCTGCGGTATCACTCACCGCAGTCTCACAGGCAGACAAGGTTAGTAGATCAATAGACTTAAAATCATAATTAGCCGATCGCAGTGTTGCCAGACTCAGGTGACTACCGTCGCCCATCAACAAAAATGAATCGGATTCGGTTCCCGGTATAAATTTATAGTGTGTTGCAATGTGACTCACATTGTAGTTACCAGTTAAAGATTTTTTAAACTGACGTTTGGTAAAGGTTTCATCCAGAAAAACCTGACCGGAATAAATACCATTGGGATCAGTATTTGAGGTCTTTACGATGCTGTCCAGTTCATAAGGTACCATCCGCAATGGAGAAAAATTACCATGTTGCTTACTCACACCAAGGCCAGCCACCTGCCATTGTTTCTCTGCAGCATGATTAAATGATTCTTTTGCCGCGGCGGTATAATTGCTAATCGCATATTTCTCGATTAAGTAGGCTTTTCCATCATGCAAAGTCGCCAGTGGGATATAACGCAATACACCATTTTTATAAAACATGAGTGTCTTAATATTGGCTTGTGATAATTCGCTTTTAATTGGACCAATGATCCAGTTATAAATTTCGCGCGAAGATTTCACTAATTTAGCTACTGGTTTATCTGGGCGCTTTACGAGCTGTTTATAAGCATTAATCTTTTTATTAAATGTCTTTTTATCGACAGCCAGTTTTTTAGCAAAATTACCCCTGGTTGTCCGCAACAGAATTCGTAAATCTTTCTCAAGCGGTAAGACATGCACCAGGGCCACATCATCGCCGAGCTTGTTTAGTAGTGCCTGATAAGCGCCTATATCAAGTTGCGCGCTCAAATTGTCGGCCGATCGTTTTGCTAAGACCGCCCGAATAAGCTTCAGAGTCTGCTCAAAATTATTCTGAGCAACCTTGAGTAACTTTTTGTACTTCTTGATCTGCCTTTTATCCTGCCCAGACCTTATTTCAGGATCGAGCCTCTCTAACTCATCCAGTTTTTGTGCATACTTAATTAATGAGCTACTACTCTTTATAAGATTCTGACGTTGTTCGGCCTCGATTGCCGTTAGCTCAGCCATAGTTGCTTTGGGATTATTCACCTGATTACGACGAATAAAGTTGAAGTACTCTTCTTCTTTTAGCATCGCCAGAACTTGTTCTGCCTCAGACAAGCGCCCCGCATCAATCAGCCAGCCTGCCAGAACTTCATAGTTTTCCTGTTGACTATCAACAAAACTTTTTTGTAGTGATTTATCTCTGCTAACCAGGCCACTGCGCAAACTTTGAATGTAATTTATTCCCTGCTTGCCATAAAAGATGGCTTCTGAGGTAAATGATTGCTTGTGACGAATTCGGGCCAGGACAAAATAGATCCTGGCCAATAGCAATGGCGCTTTGTTCGCCGTTGCCGCACTCAAGGCCTCAAACGCGGTTTTTTCAGCCTCATCCAGACGGTTTTGCAGATAGTAAATTTCAGCCAGGTTACTTTTTGCATAAGTCACCAGAACATGCCTGGGTGAATACTCCTTACCAAGCTCATCTAGTGAAGTGAGAAATATTTCTTCCGCTTTTTTATACTGCCCGACTTTTGAATACGCCAGGGCAAGAGTTGGCATCGCAAAGTTCTTATCTATATATAATGCATTCTTTTTCTTGATCTGGGGGGCTAATACTAACTCGACGATCTTCATCGAACTTAGTGCTTTGTCATACTGCTTTAATGCCAGGTAGGTTTCAGCCATGTTATTTAGCATATAAGCCGTAAGGACAGAAGTTTTACCGAAAGTTTTTGCGTAACCTTCATAGGCCTGTTGCTTATATTCCAGCGCCTTATCATAAGCGCCGATCTGGTGGTATAAAGCGCCCAGATGTGCATAGATATTTTCCACCGGCATTTGCACTGACATGGCCATCGACTTGGACTGGCTCTTGCTGAATGCCAGCATTTGTTTATACAAATCCTCGGCCTCTGCATATTTACCAGAGATCTGTAACATTTGTGCGTAGTTATAGTATTTCGTCATATTCATGACGGTCAGGTTAATCTTCTCGCCAGGTTTAATACCCTCTGACTCCATAAAATAAGGCGCCGCCCTATGATAATCGCCTTGTTGAATATATAAATCCGCAACACGCCCAAGTATTAACTGGTATTTTCGATTCTTACTCATGCCGTTGTCTCTGTATATTTTCAATAGGCGTTCATATGTTTCGGCAGACTTAATGTAGGCCTTGTTTTGCCGATAGGCAAAAGCCAGGTTTTCCAGATATCGCCAGGTCGAACGATAGTTACTACCAAACTGGGTTTCATAATGCTTAACCAGGTATTGCAATATCTTGATCTGCTCAGTAAATTTTTCGGCTAGCTGATAGGTGTTTGCCAGGCGGCTATACATGTTTAAGGTTTTGCGGTGATGTTCGCCATGGACCTGTTTATATAGTTGGTACAGTTCTTTATAAATATAAATCGCCTGCCCATAGTTTTCGTTTTGCACTGATCGTTCGGCGATTTCCTTTAAGGGTTTGATTGCCTTGTCACGCATCAATTTTAGAGAGCGTCGATCTCGCTGTGCTGCGTAATTATAGGCAGTTTGAATTAATGGTTTGACATTAGGCGCAAGAAATAATGGTTCACCATCTTCTGCAGCGCTTGGTACGGAATAACCAAGTATGAGCAAAAATAGAAAAAAAATGAGTAAACTAAAAGCTCTATAGTTAATATGACATGTATATAACATCACGCACTAATCCACATTGTTGTTCCTTATTATTAGACGTACTGAGTTGATCAATTTTTTTCTGCAATTCTGCTACGTTAAGCGGTTTTAACTCCTTGCCGATCACCTTCCAGGCCCTGGTTAATTTTTGCCAATACTCATCAGCATAATAAATTTGCTGATGTTTTTCATAATCCAGACAGGCCAGGAACTGCACACCGGTGTGCAGGCCCAGGTTTGATAATATTTTGGTGGTTTGCTGACAAACCTGCACATCCGTTGCCTTGTCACAGGGTATGGTTTTCTCTGGCAAACTCTGTAGAGCTTCGGCCCAACCCAGTTTTGCCATTGTTGTTGTTTGTATCGCCTTGCGCAAACCGACCTGGATCGCAACCTTCTGTCGATAATCGAGCTCGCCACCGCGCGTTATCGACATCCCCGCATAAGGCCAGTCATATTCAAGCTCGGCCTGTATAGGATCATCCAGCGGCGACCAGCTGCCAAAATAAGGCATTAACACGGCAACCACCACAACTAGCATGGCCGTCACCATCCCAGTACCCGCCCAGGTTCTGGCCGGCGTTAACCACCATTGTTTGAAAAAATTAAACAGTTTTGAAACGATTGAGTCCGGTCTTTCAGTCACCAAGTCCGCTTCTTTCTCAGCGGCAATTAAATCACTCCATATTTGATAACAGGCTGTATCGCGAGCAACATGTGTTTTAACTTGCTTCGCCCTTTTTTCATCAAGCTTACCTAAATGCCAGTCCTGGATTTCCTGTAATGTTGGAGTGGGCCCTGCTGGAGATTCCTGATCCGACAAGAGGCGAACCAGCCCCAGCAACCGCTCTTCAGGCGAGGCCTTGTCGTCTCCATTATTGTTGTCGTGCTTATCGGTCATCAACATCACTCGTTAAATTGTTATTGCAAGGGATACCCTGTACTTGAGTTAATTCCTCTTGCTCATAATATTCAGACGCACTATTTAAGCGATTTTTAATCATAATTCCGTGATCCCGGCACCGGTTAAAACCTGTTTTAGGCGTTGGTAGACAGACTTTAATCGCTTGCGCGCTTCCGCATCTTTAATTTTTATCAGGCGTGCCGCTTCTGAAATCGAATGACCATCGGCGTACACCAGGCGCAACAATATTCTTTCATCATCGTTTATCTGGCATTGCCCAAGCAAACTTAAAATTTCGATGATCTTTTCAGAATGACCTGATGCCTGCTGTCCTAATATCGTGGCAAATACCGCAGTACTATCCATATCCTCTAAAATAGATTCAGGGCTTTGGTTTAACTGGCTATGCATGCTTGCAGTTTCAACGTCAGAGACGGCTGCGTCTATCGACACGGTATGACGCCATGAACCACAATTGACGACCCCGGCTCGAACTTCCGAGATGACTTGTTCAACGAATTCAAACGTATACTGATAGAGACTCTCAAGCATAGCGTGGATATCATTAACGGCCCGATTCTCGAGACACAACAACTTATAGATCCGTTCGTAGGCCGCGCCTAAGCGTTTAATCCATTCAGGTGGCCGGGGGTAGCCCTCTTTTTTGCGTAAATAATCTTCCAGCGTATTACGAAATGCGGTACGTAAATAAGCGTTCACTGAATTTGGAACGTTATCAAGTGTATGAAGTTTTATCGCCAGTTCCTGACGAACCTCGTCCATAACCTCCTGCGCATTATCCTTGGAATAAGGTATGCGTTTGCGAACGATCGCACTGAACTCAGTGGTCCAGGCATCCTCATAGATTATTCGCCACTCATTCCACATGGCCGGCTGACTCGTTCCCTATTTATATAGTTATTATATGTCCTAGTCAGAACATTATGACCGAAGCAGGAAAGCCAAACAATCACCATGATGCCCCTGAATACACACTAGTAGGAATAAAAAAGCCGAAGACGAACGGGCGTCTTCGGCTAAATAGTACTCCTGTTATTTTGATTACTGGATTGGCACCACAAATTCGCGATCGATGGTGTTTTCCAGCGCGGAGCTGGTCACCCGAATGGGTGAGACGATCAGACCACCTGCGGTTGCGGTCGTCGCGATATTCATATCGATAAGAATCGTCTGCGTCATGCCGGCTGGAATCGTCCCCAGGCTAAAGCGAGCTTCACTGGTAGGCAAACATGACGTACCACAGCCTGAATTAGCATTCGGCTCAGCATCAAACACCTGATGAAAGTTCAACTCCTCAGGTACCCGGAACACCATTTCAACCACATCGGCTGGTAGAGCAGAGGTGTTAGTGATCATGATCGTATAAAACGAGGCACCACCGGCCACCACTGGGTTCGGGTTTGCAACGAAAGAGACTGTTAGCGGCGCAGCGGTTGCGACCACATTAACGGTGTGTTCAGCAACGTTATCAATAGCCTGACCGCCATCGTGACGTAACTCAGTTTTCGCTTTGAGAGATTCACCACCGTTCAAACCGGGTGATGCTATGACATCGACGTTGAACTGTGTGGTACTCACGACATTTAACGACCCCATCGACCAGACGATTTCACCTGGTGCAACTTCAACACCACCATTGTCAATCGATGTCACACTAACCCCTGCTGGTAAAAAGGTACGTACCTCAAGGTTAGTCAGCGTGCCAGTACTGATGTTGCCGACATCGACGCTATAAGTGAAGGCCTCACCTGGTACAACTGGATCGGTCGAGGCACTCATTGCAACTTCGGCAGAAGTCTCCGCTACCAGAGTAACCTTGAACAAATCAATGGTGTCATTCTGGTTAGTTGCCTCAACCCGAACCGGCATGGCAATCAAGCTACCTTCGGGCACGGATGTTGCGACCAGGGCATCCACAGTGATGGTACGACTCTCTCCTTCCTGCAAGGTACCGATGTCCCAACGTGCCTCACTTCTGGGTAAACAACTCGTGCCACATCCCATATTGGCGGTTGGTTCCGCATTGAAGACCTGATGGAAACTGATTTCCTCTGGTACTCGCATCACCAGACTAATCCCATCCACCGGCAGACTTGACGGATTATTTAAAGTCACGTTATAGCGCAAGCGTTTACCCGCTTCGACATGCGCCTGTGCAACCGCTAGTTCTACGTTTAAGGGGATTGCTGTGGCAACAACCGTGAGTGCATGATCCGCTACGTTATCCACTTCCATACCACCGTCATGACGCAATTCTGTTTTTGCTGCCAGGGTCTGGCCCGCGACTAAGTTGCTATCCGCGACGACACTAACACTGCGTTGCACACCACTTTGGACATTCAGGCTAGCGATGTCCCAGACAACTTCTCCGGGATTGATTTCACTACCACCATGACTAATCGATGCAACACTGACGCCAGCAGGTAATAAAGTCCGCACCTGCATGTTAGTTAGTGTGCCAGGACTGATGTTGCCGATATCAACGGTATAACTGAAGGTCTCACCAGGCACGACAGGATCAGTCGAGGCACTGAAGACCACTTCCGCTGACGGTGTGCCAACTTGAGTAACCTTAAGTAATTCCACTGTATCATTGAGGTTCGCTGCTTCGACACGGATCGGTGTAGCAATCAGGCTACCTTCGGCCACGGATGTTGCCACCAGTGCATCCACAGTGATGGTACGACTCCCACCTTCCTGTATGGTACCGATGTTCCAACGCGCCTCACTTCTTGGCAAACAACTTGAACCACATCCCATATTGGCTGTTGGTTCCGCATTGAAGACCTGGTGGAAATTGATTTCCTCGGGAACACGCAATACCAAACTGATCCCATCCACCGGTAAGTTCGATGGATTACTCAAGGTTAAGTTGTATTGCAAACGTTCACCCGCTTCGACAGGGCCTTCAACAGCCGCAATATCAACGCTCAACGGAATTGCATTGTTAACAACGGTCAAGGCATGTTCTGCTGTATTTTCTGAAGTACCACCAGAATGCGTTAACTCAGTTTGCGCGGTTAGCACCTGACCGGCTAATAAATTGCTATCAGCCATCACCGTCACACTTCGGCGCAAACCACTTTGCACATTCAAGCTAGCTGTATCCCAAACAACTTCACCAGGATTGACTTCACTGCCCCCGTCACTGATAGAGATTACGTTCAATCCAGCGGGTAACAGGGTCTGCATTTGCAGGCTGGTCAATGTTCCTGGGCTAATGTTGCCGACATCGACATGATAGGTAAACGCCTGACCAGGGATGATTGGATCCGTCGAGGCACTCAGATTCATCTCAGCTAGAGGTGTGTTCTCTACCAGTACATCTTTGTTAATAGTGACATCATTAAAGTTCGTTGCACTGACGGTGATAGGTGCGGTGATGACCGTTCCATCAAGCACGGATGTGGAAACCAGGGCATCAATATCAATCGTGCGACTTCCACCCGCGGCTATCGAGCCAATGATCCAGTTTGGTGTTGATCCTGCTGAACAACCTGATCCACAACCAGTACTCGCAGTGGGTTCAGTATTAAAGACCTGATGAAAACTTATTCCGGTAGGCACATTCATTCGAACGTTGACGCCATTGACCGGAATCCCACCGGCATTACCGACAGTGATAGAGTAATGTACACGTTCACCAGCTACCACTTTCACTGTATCCACACTCACTTCCACATTAAGCGGCTCAAGCTGTGTGATCGAAGTGATTGATTCTGTATCACTCCCACCAATACCGCCATCATCTACACTCAACACAGCAGTATAATTACCCGCCATGGTGTACGTGTGTGCCCGTGAACTATTGTTCGCACAGTCGTTAATGGTGTAATCCGTCGTACCATCATTATCTACATCAAGCGAACATGTCAGGTTATCGAGATTTGCATCACTAACATTCCAGCTAAACAACACGGCTGAATTTATATAGCCCGGATTGGGATTGACCGTGAATGCATTGATCACCGGCGCAATCGGCGCATTGTTACTAACCACTATACTGGCCGATCGCTGAGCCATCCCACCATTGCCATCATCGGCGCTTAAACGCGCCAAATAGGTATTCTCGGTGTTATAAGTATGACTTTGCGATGTTGTATTAATACAATCTGCGATACTGTAATCCGTTACACCGTCATCATCGACATCCAATGAGCAGGAAACGGCGTCGCCATCATTATCGGAGATGTTCCAGCTAATGGTTGTTGCCGTCGATGTATCGGTTGGATTCGGTGAGGCAGTTAACGTATTAATTTCAGGATTCGAGTTGGGCGGATCGGTATCGCCACCATCATCACCACTGCCCCCACAGGCGGCTAAACTTAATACAGTTAGGCCGGTAACCAGGGTACGAAGCCGTACCAGGATAGTTCGTTTCATTTTCATTCCCCTTTGTCCATTTATTGTTGGCTGCTCATACGCTTATGCGCGAACTCAACCAAGAGGACGAACGAAAATAGGGATTTTTAGGATTTTTCTGAAAATATTTTTCGAAATATCTGAAATCAGGGACCTAACTAGTCTTAAGGACATATTCCAGGTCAGTATGAATGGGACTAATCGATATTATTTGAAGCGGTTTTTCGATATGAGCCTGGTGACATATTGGTGATTTCTTTAAATGCAGCATAAAAATTTGATTGAGATTTGAATCCTGTTTCTAAACCAATCGCAAGCACGGAAGCTTCAGGTTCATTCACAAGTAATTTTTTCGCAGCGACTACACGTTGTTCTCGAATATAGCGTGAGAAATTCATGCCAAATTTAACATTAACCAATTCAGATAACTGGTGCGGCGTTAACTCCAATTCTTCAGCCACCATCGCCAGGTTCAAGCTTTCATTCTGATACATTTTCTCAATAATCATTAAATTTTCGAGTTTTTGAATTTTCTCTTCGACATCAACATCGGCCAGGGTTGATGAGGCATAACTCATCTTCACGGCTTCAGCTAGTTCATTCAGAAGTTCAGGGTATATGATTAATACTGCAACAATTAAAAAGAAAGAGATGGCTATACCATGGGTATAAACAAAATAAAGATATTTATAATCAATATAGGGGGTGGCGATGCCTACAATTAATACGAGTAATGCTATTAAAGTAAACAATGAAAAGAAAAACATTTCCGCTTTAAAACGGCGGCGCTGAGAACGCAAGCCATAAATAAGCATAGCCAACCAAAGAGCATACCCCATGCCAATCAAAAAATTCAGTGGCACCACAATTTCAGTACGCTCGATAAAGTTTAAAGTAGAGGGAAAGAAAAACAGTAATAAAATTGGACTGAGTTTGGCTTCAGGCAACAAGGTGGCGCGGCTAAAGTAAAAAAACATCGTTGGCGCCAACAATAACCAGGCACGATACCAACTCGTCTCTAAGACTTCCGTGCCATTTAAAAAGTAATCCAGGTGCCCTAATTGTAAAATGATAAGACAGGTTAAAACACCAAAGCAGGAAGCCACCGCAAACCAGGACTTGTTTACATTATCCAGGAAAAATACGTATGCACCAAACAACAGGATTGCACTAAATACGGAAAAACCAATACTGAGAATACTCACGTAAGTCATTAACCCAGTATATCCTTAGAAATAAGGATTTAAAACCATCAGAGGCTGGAATAGCGGAATCGGCGAACTATCTAAACCGAGATTCAAACAGTGGGGGTGCAGGTAAGATAAGCAGGGTCGTATTCAGGCCAGTTGTAAATAAAGAGGTCAAAGAAGCTTATTCAGACCTAGATATTGACAGCTTTATCGTGCAGATTCTTCCTTGGTTAAAAGCCCGCACGATTCTGTTTCTTCATTATAACTAATCAGCAGATCACCCGATTTCAGTAACTCTAACAGGTGCGCAGCTTTCTCCTGTCGACTCATTTCATCCCAACCATAATCGGTGCCGTCACGAGTGACAAAGTCTTCAATCAGAGCGTGTAGCGTTTCTTTTGATAGTTCGGTATAAGGGATAATCATGTCATTAAGCGCAAGGAAAAGTTACGCATAATCTTAGCACACCCACATTTAAATTTACCAAACGATTACTGAATGAGTTTTTGTTCTCGATAGTATTTGATGACACCAGGATGCAGTAATTTCATATCAACGTTGTTAAGCGTGTTTTTTACGGTTGTAAATCCACCTTGCTTCAGCTTGCTTGCCATCATTGACTCACCCTGATGGATCGCCTTTACCAGTTGGTATGCGGTATCTTCTGAGACCGTTGGGCTTATCAAAATCAGCGACCACAAACCAATCGAATCAATATCCTTATCTTGTCCTTTATATGTTCCAGCAGGTACGGTCATTCTTGTTAAGTGCGGGTGCTTTTTCAAAATCTTTTTGATTTGTGTTTCCGTCGGTGGGATAAACCGTGCACCAACAGGTGAGTTGGCGAGTTTAACAAAACCGGGCCAACCAATTCCGGCCCCCCAAAGCGCCTCGGCCTTTTTTTCGAGGACAAGCTTCGGACCTTCTGACGCCTTGTTGAGAATGATTTGTTGAAAATCCCTGTCGGGTTTTAAACCAAGCCCATTCAACACATCATTGACTAAGATGCGCAGTCCAGATGCCTTGGTCCCAAAGGCAATTGGTTTGCCTTTAAGATCCTCGATAGTTTTATAACTGCTGTCTGCGCGCACTACAAACATACCTGGATTAGGATACATCACCGATAGTACTTTCAAATCCAGCTTTTTGCGCCCGATGCCCTCCAGGGCCTGTCGTGCAGCATTACCTTCTACAAGCCCTACTACAATTTTACCTTGTGCTAAAAAATTAAGATTTTGTTTACTGCCTTTGGTGTGGATAGGCTTGAGCTTAACTGGCGACTTTATCGAATTAACGACCGTGGCCAGAGTTTTGCCAAACAATTCAAAGCCCCCGCCTTTGGTTGCTGTACCCAGTTCAATCGTCTGGCTACTCGGGCTCGCCGATGTAACTGCATGGAGTAATAGAAGAAAATGTATAATAATCACAGCGGCAAGCTGTTTGTCTGTTTTATTCATCACCCACTCCTTATCGATTAGGAGATTATAGCTGTATATTAGGAGTATTTTGTTAGTTAGATATTAGCAAAAAATATTAAACTAGCCTCAATAGGCTCTCAGTGCATCTACTTCCTTCTCTTTAATCACTTGATCGGGAGCCTCTGGATCAGGGACCACCTTTGGTTTTGGGTTAATATCCAGGCTCATGATGGGGCCCAGAATCCCGTTTATTTCATTCACGGTTAGGTATTCTCCCGTGTGGGCATCATCCCAATTAATACAAATCAGGCGAAAGATGTTTTTTTGTGTGTCAGAATTAAGGTAGAGAAAAACGCTATATTCAACATAGGAAAGTGGCGCCTCAGTACGTATAAAATTGGTACTGTTTGAACTTGCATAAACTAGAGGTCGTGCTTGCCTTCTCACCTCCTGATAATCACTACGCTTAACAATAAAGGTGTCCGCTTTTATTGTTTGAGTAACGGGTTTCTTTTCAAATAGCTCGAACTGACAGTAGGCGTTAGATGTTTCTAAGTCCGAGTAAGACACGATCTCTGTATATTGAATATACTTTCTTATCTTATTTCGGTAAAAAATTAAATCCTGATTAAGCGTGAGGGTTGCTCCAGCAGCAATACTATAAAAAGGAGAATCTGCATCGCTGACATCAGCAGTTTGGCATGAACTAACCGCCAGCATAATAATTAATAGAAGTGCATTGAAAAATACAAGGTAGGATGGCTTTATTATCGCAAACATACGAATGGCTGTATAAAGAAAAATAACTTCATGCCTCTGAAATGATATTGTTTATGCCGTTTGTAACCGTTTAACAAGCGGGAATATTGTGTCATTTTCATATCGAACACGATCCCGAATTAATGAAAATATATCACTACAATCGCTATGAACCGAATCGTGTCCCTCGCCACTTTCTGTATATTTTTTCCAATTACGGATAAAATTTGAAAATCGCTTTTTAATGGTCCGGCCGCTTTGGTGGAACTCACCCACAGCTTGACTAACCTCATCATCAGGATATTGGACTAATTCGGAATAAATCGTGTTATCTTCAAAAATCAAATGCATCCAGACTTTTTCTTTAAAGCGATCCATCAATTCGGTGGCAATCGAATTATTATGAAGAGACGGATCTTTCAATATGGCACATAACACATCACATAATTCTGTGATTTCGTTATTTTGCTTTACTAGTTCATCCAGTGTGTACATTTATACATCCTCAACCAATATCAGGTGAAAATACTAGCATAGGCCTAATTAGCCCAACTTGATCAGGATCACCTGTGGCGTTCATTATTTTCTATATAGCTGTTGATTTATATTCTCAGGAGCCATTTGAATCGCCTTCATACAATCTGTTAAAAGGGCGACTATTTTTTTCACTGTTCGCAAGCTCGCGTTGTTCACGCCTGCGATCCCTTACCATAAATACTTCTAGTAGCATATGAACAAACTCTGAAGGAGTAAATGGCTGACTGATATGGCCTGCAAAATGCTTAACTAAGAACGCATATTGAACTGATGCATCCGTGTTATCGCCAATCAGGACAAAGGGCGCTATCACCGACCTGTAGGTACTTCTTGCAAACCTGAGGAATTCTTCCCCTGTCGAGCCATCTACAAAACGCATACCACTGACAACACATGACAAATTTTTTCCGGCACGTGCATCCAGATATTTTTTTGCTTCACCGAGTGTTGTGCATTCAACTGTATTCTGTATCTCGAGTATCTCTCTAAAAATCCTTCTAACGTATAAACGCACAAACTTGTCCTCGATGAGGATGAGAACTGTCGCTCTGGCTAATTTGTTTTTCGCGGCTAAGCGCTCTTCTTTCTCTTCCGCAGTTAAGGAAATTGACACTATTGCTCCAGTAAAAAAGCTAGTAAGGCTAAGACCTGAATGTAATTATATCTAAGATCTGGGAATATTTCCCTCAGACCACGTTATAGCTGGTCCGTTTTTTATATTTATGCAGGTAATTTACTCACTAATTCCAGCATCGCCTGAGCATGGCCCTCGGGGCTGACACCATACATCACCTCAGCCAATCTTCCTTGTTTATCAATGACAAAAGTGGAACGTACAATGCCCATCTTCTTAATGCCGTTTTTCTCCTTTTCCTGCCAGACCCCGTAGGCATCACATAACTCACCGCTGGTGTCAGCAAGCAAACCTACTTTAAGATTAAACTTATCAATAAATGCCTGATGACTTTCACAGCTATCTTTGCTTACCCCCAATACAACCGTATCGACCTTATCGAACTCTTCGGCAAGTTCTGTAAATTGGTTGGCTTCAATCGTACAGCCCGGTGTGTCATCTTTAGGATAGAAATAGAGAACAACATTTTTACTACCCTGGTAGCCTGTAAGACGAATACTATCGCCATGTTGATTGGGAGTTGTAAATAGTGGAGCAGTTTGGTTTTTTTCAAGCATTACATTTCACCGTGATTAGCTTTCTTCGTAAAAAGTTATGCTCTGACACTACTCTTTGAAAAGCACATAATCAATAGACAAACTATGCGGGTTTAGCTTGACTCGGCCAATATTTTCATTGGAACCAATAGCGTGATATTTGACATCATTGCATGATTAAACATTAATTTTCAGGCATGCGTCCCAATAACTTCTCCAGTGCGACTTTTAATGCTGGCGGATCGATCCAGGCCTGGCGGACTGCAATTTTCCCCTGTTGATCGATAACATAGGCGGCGGACGGTGCGCGGCCATATTTTTTCCATACCTGATTTGAAATCGTATCAACCAGAACCGGAGCATATTTAATATCAAGTCCTTTTGTCGAATCATCTGCGAGTTTAACGCGCTGTTGTTGAGAGTCCGGCTGTTCTACATAGGTGGATGTTAACTCATTAACAAAATGTACCCACTCTTCATCTGAATAGGGACTGTTAGTACCTTTAGGATGTGCTTCGATGGTGTAGACAATAAGGAAGTTAACATCATCCTTGAATTCTGCATGCAGGTCATTCATATCAAAGCGCCGATAACGGTAAACCGGGCAGGAGTGACTACCCATTTGTAGCACAATCGGTTTCTTGCCAATCAGATCCTTGAGGGAGACAGTGTTTCCATCAACGTCCTGTAATTCAAAATCGGGGGCCGTTGAACCGACCTTGGGTGCTTCCTGCTTAAAATGACTGAGGTCATCGCCTGCTTCTGTAGGGAACAACAGGGAACATCCTGATGACAGAGACAGTAAAAGTGGAATTAGGCTGAACTTATAAATATTCACTATACCTCTTCCCAGAATAGTAAAAAGTACCTTGCACGCATCAATGTCCGACACACAACTTCTACTTTAGTTCGAAGGAAAATGCGGAAGAAAATAACATTCTCTATATATTAGGAAATACACAATAAATTGCTTTAATTAATTATCTCCATCTCCTTTATCCTCCAATATTTCAACTAAACTTAAAAGATGAAACGGTTATTATTTGCCATAGTGTTTGTCCTGATAGATATACTATCGGTAGAATTCGCATTTGCGAATATTGATGAGCAAAACGTCAATCCCGAGATTAATCGTCATTATCAAGGTGCCGAGTTTCAAGACTGGGTCGGGGTGTTCGAGCAGGCTGGGCGAGAAGTGTTTGACCAGCGGCATGCTGTGGTACAAGCCTTGCGACTTCAACCAGGTATGGACATTGCAGATATCGGGGCCGGTACAGGATTTTACAGTCTGTTATTTGCAAAAGCAGTCGGTGGCACTGGAAACGTGTTTGCAGTGGATGTCACCGAAGATTTTATATTCAACATTAATCGTCGTGCACGCGAACAGAACCTGAAAAATATTCATGGCGTGATCAGCCATCAAAAGAATACCTTACTTGCACCTAGTTCCATCGATCTAGCCTTTGTCTGTGCTACCTATCACCACTTCGAGTACCCACAAACCATGCTAGCCTCCATTCACAGTGCACTGCGACCCGGCGGAAAACTCGTCATTATAGACTTTCGAAAACAGGCAGAGATCAGTTCAAACTGGGTCATGTCACATGTTCGATCTGACAAACAGACCGTGATCAAAGAAATAGAACAAGCAGGATTCCGATTCGAAACTGAATCTGACTTACTTAAGTCAAATTATTTCCTCTGGTTTGTGAAAGGGAATCGTGTGCATCCATGACTCTGCATTAACCAGGGTCTGCCCTATATAAAGAACTTACATAACATAGGGCCCTAAAAGAGATCCAGGCGCCCTCCAACCCGCTTTTCCTTAGCTATCACTTACAAGACAAAACCAAATCAGATTTTGATTTTCCTTTTTGAAGGTACATGGGATAAAACTTAACAAGCCGCTTTTTAGCACTTTTTAACTTTGAACTACCACTATATTTGAAAGATTGATGAGCCACTTCCAATTGCTTATAGTTTTTACGTTTTTTAGAATCGACGACTTTTCCCCAATTAGAGTGAACATAGATAGTCGTACCACTTGTCATGATTGTTGCATTTGAAGCCCTATCAAGATACGCAATATGCCAACCCTCAGTCACCCATTTATCATTTTTATTCTTATAATTTAACGCAATAGAATTCAGATGTTGGCAGCGATTCACTAAATTCAGAATAACTCTTTGGGATTTTTTCTTAGGATATTTTTTGCTTTTCCCTGGTTGATTATCTCTTCGGTAATCATTCGTTAGATATGGTTGCTGCCTTGGCGGTATGAATTGCTTCTGTTGCGAAGCGAGGGCATTCATACAGTTTTTATAGCGAGTATCACATTGCGTGTAACTGCCACAAGTATCTCTTTTATTTTGAGGACAACCTCGTACATAGTCATCATATTTGCTGCGACAGATTTTTTTTGCCTGCTGTGGTGAGGTTCTCTTAGTTCTGGCATTTGATTGGTAATAATTTACACATTTTTCATACTGACTCCAACCGTGCTTGGCACATTGAGTTGCGCGATTGTCATGCCTTTGTATGTTTTCCTTGCACAACTGTATATGGTTTGCGCAATTATCAAAGTCTGACCGACAGCGTGACTGCCCTGCAGCAAATAAGTCCTGTTGTTGCTGGTGATGCTGTTTTTGGGGTTGCTGTTTTTTTCGTTGCTGGTCCTTTTTTGCTTCCCGATAGTGTTTACCCCGTTTGAATAGAAAATAAGACTTACAATTTGCCCCACCCTGACGATGACTGGTTGCCAGGTGATATTCCATCCCCTTGAAACGTTTTCGCTGTTTCTGTGTATAGTCACCTTTTTGTATGATTAGCCGGCTATACCCAACCAGGTCATTGCCGGTACCTAATATAGTACGCAAGTTCTCAGAAAAGAATTTAGTGACAGGGTCATTTTTAAGCCCCATAGCTGGCTGTCGTTGTGGTGTTTTCCCACCTCTAGCTGACAAACCCTGCTTGATCCCTTCAGTTAATAAACTACTGAACACATCAACCTTGGTACCACCATCATCATGCTCCCACATCGCCACGCCAAGTACCAAAGGCTGTTTCTTTCCACGCCAAATAAGTTTAGCTGGCCCGGTGGCGACAAAACCTTTATTTACATTGCTATAGACATTCTGTGTATGAGGATGTTTATGATGATAACTACGACCCGTTGCGGGCTGATAGATAATCGTATTGATAAATATTTCATTGGCAGGATAGGCAACACTATCTTTTTGAATACTCGAGCATGACATGCCCACAAAATAAATTTTCTGTTCATAAGCCCCAAAGGCATTGGTGCATTGAAAAGCTAACAGCAAAATTAGCGCTACACGCATCGAATTATCATCCTTAACTAAGATGCTTTAAGTATACGCCTATATTTTTTAAATCAAACCTTCTGTCCTAAATTAGAGCCAGATATCTATTGATTCTAAAACATAATAAAAAGTGCTCTGCCTCTCGTTTTTACTGATACGCTTCCGAGTTTTACTCATCACAATTTACAATAGTGACTATAAATAGATGTGGTTTAAAGAAAATGTCATTGTTGCAACAGCTTGTCGATTTTATCAACAATTCTATTTTTTGAGACCGCTGCCTTCATAAAAATAACAACCGCCTCCAGTTCACCGATTGCTGACCTAAAATCTATACCTTCTTCTTTACATCCTCTACGTAGCTCACTACCAGAGCATTCGATAAGAAACTCATCATTACGAGCTATACCGATAGCCAGGCCTATCAAATAAGGCAAAAGATTATCATCGCTTGCCAAAGAAACCTTTTTTGCAAATCGTTGCCACGACTGTACCCAGTGCTCTTTTTCTGTTTTACCAATGGTTCTCGTGTCAATGCGCAGAAATAAAACCATTGAATTTACATTCTGACATAGTGATGTTTTGCTTGATTTTTCAAGTCGGCAGAGTGAAGCAAGATGATAATCAATGCAGTGATCACACTGATAGTATTGTGCCAAACCGAGGGCTACATATTCCTTTTGTTTTAGATCAAGAAAAGTTTCCCACTTCTCTTCACCATCTGTACCATTAAAGACCACCATATGCATTAGATTCATTAAATCGGATACATGCCTCGGAAACACCTTGTCCTGGAATATTTTTATACTCATTATTCAATTAAATCCACTTAGTCTATTGAGTCGAAAGGAATATGCAATTTGAATCACATCTGTAATTTATGCAATTGTCACTGCGTCAGATAAATATACATCCTGAATGGCATTGAGTAAGGTAATACCCTCTTCCATCGGCTTCTGGAAAGCCTTGCGCCCAGATATCAACCCCATACCACCGGCGCGTTTGTTAATCACTGCAGTCCGTACCGCCTGGTGCAGATCGTCCTCGCCCGATGCACCACCTGAATTGATCATACCGACACGTCCCATATAACAATTCGCCACCTGATAACGTACCAGATCAACCGGATGCTCTGATGTAAGTTCGGTGTAGACCTTTGGATGGGTTTTACCAAACTCTATCGCATTGAAACCACCATTATTTTGCGCTTGTTTTTGCTTGATAATATCCGCATCAATGGTTGCAGCCAGGTGATTGGCCTGACCTGTTAGATCAGCGGCAACGTGATAGTCCGTTCCATCCTTCTTAAACGCATTATTACGTAAATAGGCCCACAACACGGTGACCATTCCAAGCGAATGTGCATGCTCAAATGCTTCACTGATTTCAAGTATTTGTCGACGTGACTGCTCCGAACCAAAATAAACTGTAGCACCCACCGCGACTGCGCCCATATCAAAGGCCTGATCGACACTTGCAAACAGAGTTTGATCATATTGATTCGGATAAGTGAGCAATTCATTGTGATTGATCTTTACGATAAACGGTATTTTGTGTGCATAGTCACGTGCAATGCTGTTTAGGACACCTAGCGTTGATGCCACCCCATTGCACCCACCCTCTATGGCCAGTTTGATTATATTTTCAGGATCGAAGAAAGCACGATTCGGTGCAAAAGAGGCCCCAGCGGAATGCTCCACTCCCTGGTCAACAGGCAATAGTGACATATAACCTGTTCCGGCCAGACGACCGTGGTTATATAAAGCATTGAGATTTCTGAGTACTGCTGGTTTACGGTTTTTGCGGGCGACAATCCGCTCAATATAGTCAGGTCCTGGAGGGTGAATTTCTGATTTAGGTATCCCCGTGCAGGTATGATCAAGGATTGAGGCTGCTTCACTGGCAAGAATGTTTGCAATATCAATCATGGCAATCTCCTCTATTGAAAGTACATTTTCTTGCTACCGGCTAGCAGGTGCATTGATGCTGATCAATTGTTTCTAACTTAAAGATAGCTCTTTATACGAGCTCCAATATCCAGTATCTACGCTTAACTTTACAAGTTGATGACTAGCTCATTATTGATGAATCACGCCTGAACAATAGTTAGAATGTTGCTGCATAAATTGTAGCTTGCAAGCGGGCAATCTTATCGGGATAATGAGGCCACCCAAGCAAAACGGGTACAAAAATGGTATACTCTATCAGTAAATGGTTTTCTGAGTTTCGAGGTAATAAAAATGTTAGGTGAAAAGCACGACTTAATTCATGAACTTCCTGAGTATAAGGATAAGATTCACGAGCTTAAGAATAGCGATCCCCATTTTGCCAACTTGTTCGATCAATATCATGAGGTTGAGCACGAGGTTCGCCGTATTGAAGAAGGCAATGAAACGACTTCTGATGACTATCTGGAAGAGCGCAAAAAATTACGGCTCAATCTAAAAGATCAACTCTTTGAAATAATAAAAAAAACATGATATAAAAAATTGAGCAAAGGTTATTTCTTTCCCTTTCCTTTGTTTTTGCCGCCTTTTCCATTGCCATTTTCTTTATATTTATGCTTCTTATTTTTTGAACTACCTCCACCATTCAGATCATGACCGCGTTTAAGCGCATGAAACTCATTTGAACCTGGTTTGATGCCGAGAGATTTGGCGAATGCGCCCCACCCTTTTCCCTTATTACGATGGTAACGCCCTATTACTGTATCAATCGATAGATGCGACATTTCTGCCAGGCGCAAAACCATATAGGCATCTGCATGCCCACCTACATCACGAATAATGGCGCTTACCTTAGCATCGCCAATATGAAAACGTGCAGCGATCCTGGCTTTTACCCCAGAGGCATCAGCACGTGCCTCAATCGACAGTTTATCCAACCAGGCGAAGTCACCCGCATGAGCATTTACCACGACTAAAAATTGAATTACCAGCGTTAAAAATATTAATCTTAATTTGCTCATTTATTAACACAGCCTTAAATAGAAATAGTAGTTATATTTTAGTATGAAAAGTAATCTAAAAAATGTATTCGCACGCATTTTTTGCATAAAGACCAATTATAAAAACCATTTTTTTATTATGTTACAAAGTGTCTCTCGGTGTTCACAATACATAATCACACACTTAGAATTGCGCCACCCCCAATAAAAATAATGAGGAGTCAGCAATGGCTTATGCAATCGTGATTAATCTGGATCGAGAAAACAATTCAGAAGTAGTGTGTGACGAATTATGGAATTTTATCAAGGCTAGCATGCTGGAAGTTGGCTTTTTATACATAAGGAATACCTTCACGATCAATTTACCAGCGCAAGAAGCATGCGAATTGGCACGACAAACAATCGAAAATATTGAATCCCATTTAGAGTATTACAATCGACATCTACATCGGTTTTTGAAAGACTTTTATGGATTTGATATTGCCGCAACGACAAACTTATTAACTCCAGCAACTGAAAAAATCAATCTGCAAGAGGACGTGATCGAAGATAGTTTGCCATGAAAAAGTGGGGGTCTACTCGTTTCGCTTGAAAACATAAATATATATTAGAAAAGACATAAAAAGAATTTTTTAAGTCTAATTCTGTTTTCTTGCTCAAAAATCCTTATTTTTTAACTATATTTATAAGATGAATATCCTGGCTCGTTCTATTCTGGCGTTATTTATTGCGCTCTTCATATCTGTAGCGTTTGCCGATCAACCCTATGACGGTGAAGTGTTTCTGAAAGATGAAGGGCGTACTTATAGTGTTATGCATGTGCACAGTCGACAGTCCAAACCGAAAGGATTACATGCATGGTACGGAGAGATAGCGAAAAATCTGGAAGAATGTGATCACACCAATGGCCACCAGGGAATACTGCAAATATTCAAAGGAGATAAACGGATTTATTGTACGGCCCCCCCTGCCTTAACACATCTGTGGTTGTCGCCTGATGAGAAGTATGTTGTAGGTCTGAGTGATATCTACGCCAGGAACTCGCATCAGTTAGTAGTCTACTCAACTAAGGGTGAATTGATATATAATAAGAAAATAGAGTGTGATGAACTAAGTTCTTTTTGTGTCCCTACCAATTCTGAATACATTTTCTGGTACCATCAATCACATCCAGTAATAAGCCTGGAAGAGGTCGAGCCAGACAAACTTCGTCTAGCACTACATGATAAATATAAACAACGATTTACTTTTATTTTTCCAAAAAAGCCGGATAAAGCCCTTGATCAAAATTCATGTGGTCGCAACCGTGACCCCTATCACATCGAAGCTTTTTGGAATTATTACATTCAGGACCTTATGCATGTGTCGGAGAAATATGATGATATGGTCTGTGTCTACTATCAGAGCAAGAGCGGTTCAAGAGCACACTATTATATTCCACGTGCTGATTTTGAAAATCGAAAGGTGAAGGAAGATAGTTACCGTGAATTTCTCAGTTTCAACTTTAATCATTTCAAACGCTACCCAAAATACCTTGAACAGTATTTCTCCCATGAACGACCGAATCTGATGCGAGTTACGGGGCTTAGTTATAAAACAGCAGAAGAATGGGTGAAGTGGTGGGAGAAAAACAAAGATAATCTGGTACTCGCTGAAGACGGTAAGCATCTGCTTGTAAAAGCTAAATAGTGTTGAACCAGTCATTGAATAAGGAAATTATTCAAGGCAGTTTCAATCCTCCATTTCTCTAATTTCCTTTTTATTTTTGTTCTTTTTTTCGCTCAGTTACTTTTTGTTACTCTTTGTTACCTCTTTGATTTCTCCTTTTTGCTAGCTTGTTATTGATAACAGAAAATATTCCTATCACTTCTGTACACGGAGGTTTTTATGCGAGCCCTTTATTACTTCGTACTTAGTACTTCATTAATATTTTCCACTTCTGTTTTTGCAGAAGGTTTTTCTTCACTGACAACGTTAAAACACAGCTTACAGCCGAATTTGGGGCTGGCGCCGGTACACGGAACTTTGTTACCCGATGGGCGTGTGATGTTTTTTGGTACGACACGACTCGATGGTAGTACCACCGCTGGCGGCCCGCCGTTTGAAGCTGCTTTGACGATTCCGCCCAACTTAGCTTCTTTACCTGCGATCCTTCCTCTCGACCTGGAGAACGCCCCGCTCGAGTGCAGCACACCCGGAGTTTGTATTTTTAATGACGGTGCTGGCAATATCGCCAGTGCTATCGACTTATTATTTTGTTCAGGCCACACCCTACTCGACGACGGCACATTGTTTACTCTTTCTGGGACGCGACATACCAGCTATCAACTCGCCACTGGCCAAACGGGAACGGAAATATCGGGATTCAATTACAACATGACTTACGACTCCAAGAATGATCTTTGGAGTAGAGTACCTGGTATATTGGTTTCAGAAGGCCCCGGGCCTAAGCTTGGGCATGGACGATGGTATGGTACAAGTACGCGACTGCACGATGGACGGATCCTGATCACCGGTGGTTATGACGTCGTACAAAAGACATTTGATGGCACTCCTGTACCCTCTGCATTTGAACTTAACATCAGTACCGAGATCTATGATCCTGCCACTGGGGCACGCGAATTAATTTCAGGCATCGACGCGACACCAGCAGCTATCTTCAATCCCGATTATTCGCATGTCTTTCAATTGCCATGGGCCACCGATACCGGGCAAGACATTGTCGTGCTCGGTGAAGATGCGAAACCGGTATTGATGCAAGCTGATAGTGCGTTGTCTGGCAACTTTTGGGAAATCGATCTACCCCGTCCCGGTCCTGCAAAGGGAGGGAATGGTGTCTCGACCTTGATGTTGCCTTTGCGACTGGATTCCGCGGCATGGGGGTATCAACCCGGTGCGATCATGATGGTCGGTGGTGGTAACGATAGCCAACTGGCGTCAGCCGATGTGCTTGATTTTGGTGGAGGCGCATGGACCCAGCGCATCGCGCTCGACACCGAACGCCATCATCCGTCGACTACAATCTTGCCCGATGGAAAGATTTTTGTCGTCGGCGGCCATCCCAAGAACCCATTATTACCGAAACCACAAAATGCACTACTCATCGATCCCGCACAGAACTTTTCCGTGGTGTCGTCAGGACAAATGACTACCACTCGCGGTTACCATACCGTTTCGTTGCTATTGCCTGATGGTCGAGTCTTGGTTGCAGGCGGTCGCACCGGCGGCGTAAATGGTCCGGTTGACGAACAACCCACGATGGAGATTTATTCTCCGCCCTATCTCGATGCTGCAACTCGACCCGTGATCGACTACGTCCCGGACGTCATTAGAAATCAGCAACCGTTTCCCATTCTTTATCATGATGCAACAACCATCAGCGAAATCGTGTTAATCGGCCTCGGATCGATGACCCACTCATTCGATCAAAACACACGCAGTGTTCAGGTCTACGCACACAATGCCGAACCGGGCGCTGTCTGGGGACTCAACTTCTTTGACAACCTCGCCACTCCACCAGGGATGTACATGCTGTTTATCCTCGACGAAAACCGCATTCCATCAGTTGCTAAAATCGTTCAGGTTGAGAGGTAAGCATCACCCTAACAAAAAGAAAAGAGAGATTCGAAAATATAAAGGACAGAGAGCACTTAATAAAACCCGAATAGGATTTAAAGTGCTCTCTGACCCGATTTTCTAATACAACTGTTCTCTACAATTTTGAGTATCAGCTGTTGTTAGCTAAACTAGAATTTATAATTTAGATCGACACGAAAACGATTGCCATCTTCGACATAGGTAATGGCAGCCACCACATACAAATGACCTACAACATTAAGTCGCTGGCAAAAGCATGGGCAACTCTAAATTCATGGCCTTCAATAAAGCAACAATTAGAATGCTGCACCATAAAGCAACACACTCTCTTGCTTTTATCTGTATCACCTATCCCAACTGCCTAAATTATTCCTTCAAGATTAGAAACTTAGCGATCAAGCAAAGAAAAGGCATAGCAATTGCAAATAATTGTTATTGCACAGTCAAACACGGAGACATATCAGTCAGACCTACTGATATAGATTACTATGCTCGCTGAGAATTGTATCGAACGAAACACGACAATGTCGCTGATCTCAGAAGTCACCAAGCAGATGACCAAGCCTGCGACATCAGCACGTAAAATCCTGACTGTTTTGCATCTACTATCAAAATGGGCAGACCTGCACTATGGCCGAGTACTGTTACCTAATTATTCTGATAACACACTCGTCATTGCTTACCAATGTGGCCTCGATCCTAAACTGGTCGAAACAGGTAAATACACCGTTCCATTTAATCTCGGGATCACGGGCTATGTCTGGCGTAGTGGCCAGGCTGCATTGGTGACAAACATTGAAACAGAGCCGCAATTCCTGCATCGTATTGCTGAGCCCATGAACGATTCTTTTGACGATGTTTCGTTTATCTCCGTGCCTATAATTGTCTATGGTAAACCCATTGGTGTGCTATCAGTTCAACGTTTAAGTTCAGGCTTTCGCCGCTTCAATGATGACCTTGAAATGTTGCGAATCATCGCCTCGATTCTTGCCCCGGAGCTTTTCATCATACAAAAGAATGCCCTTGGCATTACCCATACACATGCGCACCTTGACAGCGATAGTGCCAAACTGGTCCGTCTCTGTGAAAAGCATGGTCTCATCGGCTCGAGTAAAGAATTATTAGCCGCTGTTAAACTATTGGAAAACGCAAAAAACAGCGATGCACCGGTTATGTTACTTGGTGAGTCTGGTACAGGTAAGGAAATGTTTGCTCGTATGCTGCACCAGGAAGGGAATCGCAAACAAGGGCCTTACATAACAATTAACTGTGCATCTATCCCTGACCATTTACTTGAGTCTGAGTTATTTGGCCATGAAAAAGGAAGTTTTACCGGCGCTTATCAGAGTAAAAAAGGAAAGTTGCAACTTGCCGATGGAGGCACGTTATTCCTCGATGAGATAGGCGATATGCCAGCCGACTTACAGGTGAAATTACTGCGTGTTTTGCAGGATAAAAGAATAGAGCCTATAGGTAGTAACAAATCAATTAAAGTCGACTTCCGGATCATTACCGCAACACATGTCAATCTGAAAAAATCGATAGAAAATAAAGACTTTAGGCTGGACTTATTTTATCGTTTAAATGTTGTTCCCATCTCGTTACCCGCATTGCGCCATAGAGTTGATGATATTCCACTTCTCGCCCAATACTTTTTAGAAAAATATAATGAAATATATGATCGCCTGTTAAGTTTCACGACGGGCAGTATCGAAACGCTGCAAACTTATGATTGGCCGGGAAACATCCGACAACTGCAGAACATCGTCGAGCGCGCAGTGCTGCAGACCAGCGGTTCCTGGATCACAGTTGCGAGAACCAATGAAATACTCAATGACGAAGCCGGTATGGATACAAGTTATGCACCAACACAGGAACCTGGCCTGGACGAAACACCCCCAGCCACACAAGGAGAGAACAAAACAATCAGCAAGCAGAGCGACCAAGCGCACTATCGCCCTTATATGAAGGTCGATGAAAAGCTTGGTGATGAAATTCTATCGACTTTAAAACAAGCCAATGGTAACAAAACACTTGCCGCGCGCATGCTGGGGATGACAACCCGGCAGTTGCGTTACCGAATTAGTAAGCTGAATATCGAAGCCTAAATCATACAGACAGATATTTACTGATTTTCGCCTCGTCAACATTTTCTCTTAAGTCCTCATGTACAAATTTCCCTTTTTCTATCACCAGTAACCGGTCAGCTATCTCAAGTGTAAAGCTTAACACCTGCTCTGAAACGATAATCGTAATATCCCTAAGCTTCCGAATGTCATTTAGAACTTTTGCAATGTCTTTAATAATCGAGGGCTGGATTCCTTCGGTAGGTTCATCAAGCAACAATACCTTGGGATTTGAAACAAGTGCGCGCGCAATAGCTAGTTGTTGTTGTTGACCGCCTGAAAGATTACCTCCTTTTCTGTTTCGCATTTCAAGAAGAACGGGGAATAAATCATAAATTTCATCTGGTATTTTTTTCGACTTGCTCGTTTCCAGGCCCGTTTCAATATTTTCCTTTACTGATAAAGTTGGGAATATCATTCTTCCCTGAGGTACGTATGCGATGCCATTACCTACTCTCTCAAAACTTTGCAAACCGCTGACCATAGTCTCGTCAACTTTAACTTCTCCGGAGACTGAGGGTATGACTCCTATTAGCGATTTAAACAAGGTTGTCTTACCCATACCATTTCTACCCATAATAGCCAGGGTCTCATTGTGTTTCGCATCAAAAGAAAGCCCGTGAATAATTTCACTTTGACCATAGTTAACATGTAAATTATCAACTTGTAGCATAATATATTCCTCTTGGGATAACGGATTAGTGCCCTAGATAAACTTCAATTACCGCTGGATCATTCTGCACAGTTTCCATCGACCCTTCTTTTAAAATCTTGCCCTGATGTAGCACCGTTACCCGGTGAGCAATACTTTTTACAAAATCCATATCATGTTCAATCACGACAACTGAGCGATTCTCACAAATTCGCTTCAATAACTCACCTGTCTGTTCACGCTCTTTAGCGCTCATTCCGGCAACGGGTTCATCCAGCATTAACAACTCTGGATCCTGAATCAACAACATCCCTATCTCTAACCATTGCTTTTGACCGTGACTTAACAAGCCAGCAACAGTATCAAGTTGATCGCTTAATAAAATTTGTGCTGCAATATCGCGTATTTTTTCACTAACTTCGCCTGTACG